>Ga0315298_1001522_pt1 | contig 42110 bp, 37 predicted proteins | sample WHS_1_MG_FD_203077 | JGI IMG/M metagenome (GOLD analysis project Ga0315298, IMG submission 203077) | Extremophilic microbial mat communities from Washburn Hot Springs, YNP, Wyoming, USA - WHS_1_MG | ecosystem: Environmental > Aquatic > Thermal springs > Hot (42-90C) | place: USA: Wyoming... | reverse complement strand
GGCGCTCAGCCGACATCCCAACTTCAGACGGCTTAACCCTGGGCAGTTCATAGGCAAAAAGCGATAGGCTCAGGCTGAAAACAATTAGTGCGAAGACTAATGACCGAAACAGGTTTTGACGGCCAGCGCCAGAAATCCTGCTTCCTTCTTTTTTCATTATGACTTTACTTTGATTGAGTAAATTAGTTTTTTGTTTTTGTCTTCCGATAGTCGCCATTTTTTTACTCCTTCTGATTTTTCGCTCTCACCTATTTAACAAATTTTTATACCTGAAATCAAATAAATGTTTAAATAATTTCCTATAATTTACACCAAAGTTGCGCAATAACCGGCTGGCATAACAAAGATTATAACCGGTGAGAGCAATGAACTCTTCCAACAACAGGCTCTTCTCTTTCAGAGAGCCTCCCTGATGCCTCCTGGCCAACCCCTTTAACACTGCTTGCCTAACCTTCATCTCTAACCTCATGTCCTTGCCTCCTGGCTAATTTCGCTCCAATATTTAAGGGATTTATCGGCCCAAGAGCAATATAATTTCGTGTAGATTTTCTCGTGAGGCAACGAATCATTTTCGTATAGATTTTAAATGAGGCAATTCGGATTATTGACCAGAACAGACCGGCCGTAATATACTCCAAGCATGAAACCTGAGGCAGCGGCCTTGAGCGAACAGAAACATAAAGACAGAATCTGGGAAATTGATTTTCTGCGCGGTCTGGCCATCATCCTGATGGTCGGCTACCATCTTCTCTATGATGTTGGTGATTTCGTAGGCTTGAGGAAATTCTTGGGTTTTTCTACCGACCTGGAATTAATAGGTTGGGTTTTAGCCCAGAATTTTTTTGCCGGACTTTTTGTTATCCTGTCGGGTATCAGTTCCACTTTCAGTCGCAACAACCTGAGGCGTTTCCTGAAATTTCTGGCTGTAGCTCTGCTAATAACTGCCGCCACCTATGTTTTTGACAGGTCTTCGGTCATTATTTTTGGCATTATCCATTGCCTGGCTGCCTCAGTCCTTATCTATGCTCTAATCTTCCAAAAAAGCAAGCCAGTAACCAGACTGACTTGGGGCAGCTTGATCCTGTTACTGGGTTTCTTTATGCCCGCGATAAAGAAAGTTCTGATAATTAACACCAACTGGTTTCTACCCCTCGGGCTGCACAAGCCTGTTTTCTCCTCACTTGATTATTTTCCGCTGATCCCCTGGTTTGGTGTCTTTTTGCTTGGAACAGTATTGGGTCACTGGCTCTATGCCGATAAAAAGAGCTTGATTCACCGGCCGCTGCCTGAAACTTTCATCAACTGGTGCGGCCGACATTCCCTGTGGATTTACCTTCTGCACCAGCCAGTGATAATGGGCATCCTCTATCTTCTTGGCTACGTCACCCTCTTTTAACTCACCTAAGCCAGAGCCAATCTGCCCTATATATAATTCTGTTGCATTAAATTGCCATATATGGCATATTATTGCTATGAAATGGCAGGAGTTACTCAAAATTGTTGGCCGCACCCCTGTCTTCAATTCCAGCCTTTTCCTGGCCGGTAACATTGACCCGGCTGAAATCAGAAGGCAATTATCTCGCTGGACTAAATCAGGACGTTTAATCCAGTTGCGCCGTGGCCTTTACACCTTCTCAGAACATTATCAAAAAAACCCGCCACATTCATTTCTTATTGCCAACCAGATGAAAAGAGCCTCTTATGTCAGCCTGCAATCGGCCCTGAGCTACTATGAACTTATCCCTGAATATGTCCCCGCTGTAACCAGTGTTACTACTGGCCGACCTGAAACGCTGACCAATCCCTTCGGAGTGTTTATTTACAAGCACATTAAAAAAAGCTTTTTTTTCGGTTACAGACTGGCTGAACTGGGCAATGGACAGGCAGCTTTCATAGCTACACCAGAAAAGGCTCTTCTTGACCTTCTTTATTTGACTCCGGGTTCAGATAACCTGAATTACCTCCAGGAGTTAAGGTTACAGAATGCTGAGATTTTAAATCAGGAGCTTCTTTTAGAATACGCATCACAAACTGAAAGCAGAAAGCTTTTCCGGGCCTCCAGAAAATTGGTCACACTTATTAGAGAACTTGAGGAAACATGAAGGAACAGATTAAACAACTAATCGGCAATTTATCCGACAAATTGAAAGCCAGAAGCTTAGTCCGCGAGTATTGTCAGACCAGAATTCTTCAGTTTCTCCAGGAAAGAGGCGCTTTCCGCTCGTGGATTTTCCACGGCGGAACAGCCTTGCGATTACTTTATCAGCTACCTCGTTATTCGGAAGACCTGGACTTTGCTCTGGCCGCTTCAAATGATGTCCTTGATTTTTCTGGCATCATAAACTATATCTGCCGAGCCTTTGAAGCCGAAGCATACACGGTAAGAACAACTATCTCAGAGAAAAAGCCTGTTAAATCAGCCTTTCTCAGCTTTCCAGGTTTATGGTACGAACTTGGACTTTCTCCGCACCCCGTTGAAGCTCTTTCCATTAAGATAGAAATTGATACTCGCCCTCCCCTCGGAGGGAAGACAGAAACTTCCCTTGTCCACCGTTTTGTTCTTCTGAATATTCTGCATTACGATAAAGCTTCTTTTTTAAGCGGGAAATTGCATGCAATTCTCAACCGTTCTTATATCAAAGGCCGTGACCTTTATGACCTGCTCTGGTATTTATCAGACCAAAGCTGGCCAGAGCCAAATTTTGAGTTCCTCAACAATGCTCTGAAACAAACCAGCTGGCCTGGACCTGAAATTACACCAGCTAACTGGACCGACATAATCGCAGAGAAAATCAGCCCGTTAGACTGGAGAAAGGTTGTTGAGGACGTCCGTCCGTTTCTGGAAAACCCAGAAGAAGTGAGGCTAGTAAACAAGGAGAATCTTTTAAAGCTGCTGAGAAAAAAACATCTTTAACCTTCTAAAAACTGGGAAGGCCTTATAAGGATTCCTTCATTTCAGCCAGGATTCTATCATTTAACCTATTCGTTTGCCTCTAAACTGGTATGCAGTGAAGGAATGAAAATAAATACAAAACGAAGATATAATCAAAGAAATTAGGACCTCACCTTAAAGACAATAAAAATAAACCCGGACTTAATTTTATAAAATCAAGCGACTGAATTTCGGGCCGAATTCCCCATCCTCTCAGATGTTTTTAAGCAGCTTCTGGAAATCGCTCTTTTTGAGGAGCTTTTCCATTTCAAAAAACTGCTTGAGCAGTTGATTTACTTCCTGAACCGGACGGCCGCTCCCCCGAGCAATTCTGGCCCGGCGGCTGCCGTTGATCAAGCGGGGATTCTCTCTTTCTTCTGGAGTCATTGAGTTGATGATGGCTTCGTAGTGGAGTAATCTTTTATCGTCAAGGTTCAGGTTGCTGACCTGTTTAAAGGGGCCTGATTTGGGCAAAAAGCCCAGCAAGTTGCTCAAATTACCCATTTTTTTAAGCTGAACCAGTTGCTTGCGGAAGTCTTCCAGAGTAAATTGCTGCTTTTTAAGCTTCCTGGCTATTTCTTCGGCTTCTTTGAGGTCGGCCTGCTGCTCAGCTTTTTCAATCAAGCTCAAAATGTCTCCCATGCCCAGAATGCGTGAGGCCATGCGGTCAGGATGGAAAACTTCCAGCTTGTCAAATTTCTCGCCTACTCCGATGAATTTAATCGGCTTATGGGTAACATAAACAATGGAGAGCGCCGCCCCACCCCTGGCGTCACCGTCCAGCTTGGTCAGGATAACCGAGGTCAGGCCAATTTTTTCGTCAAAAGCCTGAGCGCTCCTGACGGCATCCTGACCGGTCATGGCATCGCCCACGTAAATCACTTCAGTTGGCTGCAGGATATCCCTGACCAGGCGGAGCTCAGCCATGAGCTCTTCATCAATGTGCAGGCGGCCAGCGGTATCCACAATGAGCGGGTCAAAGCCCCGGTTCCTGGTAAAGGTCATCAGCTCTTTAAGAGTAGCTTCTGGGTTTTGCATCTTTTCCTGAGTCATTTCATAAAAAGGAAGACCCAGCTGGCTGGCAATTATCCGGAGCTGGTCCTGGGCCGCCAGTCTTTTCAGGTCAAAAGAGACCAGAAGCGGGTTTTTCCCCAGGCCTTTAACATAACGAGCGAGCTTGCCGCAGGTTGTTGTCTTCCCACTTCCCTGAAGCCCAGCCAGCATAAACACCGAAGGCGGATGCGCAGCAAAGGTCAGGGATCTGGCTTCCTGTCCGAGTATTTCAGTCAGCTCATCCCGCACAATCTTGATGAAGTGCTGCGCCGGGGTCAGGCTCATCATGACTTCCTGGTTAAGAGCCCTGGTCTTAACCCTAACTTCAAATTCCTTGACTACCTTATAGTTGACATCCGCTTCCAGAAAAGCCAAGCGAATCATCTTCAGGGCTTCAGCTATGTTTTTCTCGGTAATCTTGCCTTCACCCCGGATATATTTTAGGGTTTTCTGAAGCTTTTCAGTAAGTTGTTCAAACATCTTATCCACCTGCCAGCCAATAAATCTTACGCCAGCCTTCTGCGCAGGTCAATCGGTCCTGATCAAAGCAAGTTTTACCTGCCTTGACAATAACGCTAAGAATTAGTAAAGTTTTACTAATTTCCCTTAAGGTGAAAAAATGAATCAAAAGAACGAAAAAACAGTTGAATCAAGCAAAGAAAGCCCCTTTGGCTCCAAAATTGATTATGAGGAGCTTAAAAAACTGATCTCTTTACTCGAGGAAAAAAACCTGACCCAGTTTGAACTGGAAATGGAGGGCTTTAAGATTAAATTGAGCCGAAATCTGACTGGACAAGCCAATCCTGTTGCTTCCGTAATTCCCGCCATAATTCCAGCTTCCAACGGCATTCAGGCTGCCAGTGGTCCAGAAGGAGCAGCTCAGATTCCAGCTCCGGCCGAAGACAAAAACATCCATTACATAACCTCACCCATGGTGGGAACATTTTACCGGGCTCCATCGCCCACCTCTCCACCCTTTGTAGACATTGGTGACACGGTCAAAAAAGGCCAAACCCTTTGCATCATTGAAGCCATGAAGTTGATGAATGAAATAGAATGTGATGTTAATGGTGTAGTCGCGGACATTCTGGTCGAAAATGGCAAACCGGTCGAATACGGACAAAAACTCTTTGCCATCAAAGTGGGTGCCTGACCGCCATGTTTTCCAAGATTTTAATCGCCAACCGGGGCGAAATCGCCCTCAGGATTATTCGCTCCTGTAAAGAACTTGGCATAAAGACCGTGGCTGTCTTTTCGGAAGCCGACCGGAATTCTCTCCATGCCATACTGGCGGATGAGGCCATCTGTATTGGTCCGGCTAAGGCCTCTGACAGTTACCTTAACATCCCGAATATTCTCAGTGCGGCCGAGATTACCAAAGCCGAAGCCATCCATCCCGGCTACGGCTTTCTGGCTGAAAATGCTAAGTTTGCGGAAATCTGTCAGAACTCTGGCTACGTTTTCATCGGTCCATCGCCAGAAATCATCAGGCTGATGGGAGATAAGAACAAAGCCCGCCAGACAATGAAAAAGGCAGGCCTGCCCGTTGTCCCGGGTAGTGATGTCATTCTGCAAGATGTCAATGAAGCCAAAAAAGTTGCTCATAAGATAGGCTATCCAGTAATCATTAAAGCTGCTGCCGGCGGCGGAGGAAAAGGAATGAGAATATGCCGCACTCCTTCTGAGCTTGAGGATAACTTCCCTATGGCCCAGAATGAAGCTAAAGCGGCTTTTGGCGACCCATCCCTCTATCTTGAAAAATATATTACTGGAGCACACCACATTGAGATTCAAATAATTGGCGATCATAAAGGCAACGTCATTGCTTTTGGCGAACGCGAATGTAGCGTGCAGCGCAAATATCAGAAAATTATTGAAGAAACACCTTCCCCCTTCATTGACGAAAGAACCAGGCGGAAGATGATAAAAGCGGCTCAGGATGCGGCCGAAGAAATTGGTTACCAGAGCCTGGGAACATTTGAATTTCTGGTAGATGAGAAAAAGCGATTTTATTTTATGGAAGCCAATACCCGGGTTCAGGTGGAGCATCCCATAACCGAAATGGTTTATGGAATCAACCTGATTAAAGCTCAGATTCGGGTGGCAGCCGGAGAAAAAGTCAACTTCCCGGTTGGCCTGGAAATGCGCGGGCACGCTATCGAATGTCGTATAAATGCCGAAGACCCGGAAACTTTTATTCCCTCCCCAGGGAAAATCGACTTTCTGGTTTTCCCCGGAGGTGAGGGCATCAGAGTTGATTCTGCCGCCTATGCTGGCTGGGAAATACCGCCATACTATGATTCGTTACTGGCTAAAATTATCGCCTATGCTCCAACCCGCATCCTGGCAATTTCCAAAATGAAAGCTGCTCTGGAAACAACTACCATTGTTGGTATAAAAACAAATATTCCTTTGTTGCTCAATATTCTGTCCAGCAATGATTTTGTCAATGGCAATTATACCACCCAATTTATGGAAAAATTCCTCGGTAGCCATCCAAGCACCGAATGAATCCACCCTTCCTCAAGCTTTTAAGATTTAAGCCGGATTTTATGATTTAAATCCTGTTAGCAGGGTCTTCTTATTCTTTTTTAAAAATTCTAACCACAAATTTTCCATCATTATCGGCATAAACGTTATCATTTACCCCTAAGTAAAGCTGGCCTTCAAGGAGCATCTCCACTTCGGCCTTTTCTCCAATATAAAACACCTTTTCTACCTCTTCCTTTATTTCTTCCCCTGTTTCCTCATCTTTCCTTACCCCTATAACTTTCACCACTTTGCCAATCAGTGCTCCCAGATTACGATCGGTCAGAGGTTGCTGGACAGTTTGAAGGTCAAGTCCTTCTGGACCGCAATTGGCTACAGGATTTCCTTTCTGACAGGAGATTGTCCCTGAAGCTTTAAATTCATATTTTTCACCTTCCTTAACAGCAAGACCGGTGTCGACCCAGCCCGCCGCTGCTGGCACCTCTAACTCTTTTAAAAGCAAAGGAGAATCTCCAGGAAGCAAGGAAGTAAAGTGGTCAGAAAACATCATTAAAGGAGCAATTAGCAGCAAAGCAAGTAAAAATGACCTAATTCTTTTAAAATTTTTACCTCTCATATCTGCTTTAATTCTTTACCCTGCTTTTCTTAATGAATTTTCCTAATGAATTTTATAAAGCCTTATTATTTTACTAAGTTCATACGGATAATTTCCAGCATTGATTGATGGATGCGTCCGTTACTGGCGACAATATCTGGGCTGGAAAGCTCAAAATCCTGTCCATAAAAATCAGTAGTCAGGCCACCAGCTTCTTTAACCAGAAGGGAGCCAGCAGCCAGATCCCATGGTTTTAGCTTCATTTCCCAGAAACCATCAAACCGCCCACAAGCCACATAACACAGGTCAAGAGCAGCCGAGCCGCAACGCCTGATAGCCTGGGCTTTCACTGCAAAGCTGGAGAAATGATTTATATTATTATCCGGACTGGTTCTAACATCATAAGGGAAGCCAGTGGCCAGGAGACTTTTATCCAATTCATTTGTTTCTGAGACCCTTATCCGCTGATTGTTAAGAAAGGCCCCTTCGCCTTTCACCGCAGAAAAAATCTCCTTTCTGTTAGGATCATAGACAACTCCAACTATCACTTCCCGCCCGAAGGATAAAGCAATAGAAACACAAAAAATGGGTAAACTATGGGCAAAATTGGTAGTTCCATCAAGAGGATCAATTATCCAGCAGTAGTCGGAATTATTATCCTTCCTGATGACTTCCTCCGCCAAAAAACTCATTTCGGGGAAAGCTTGGCTTAACTCCTCGTATATCAATTCTTCCGATTCTCGGTCGAAGGTAGTTACCAGATCCACCTGTCCTTTAAAATCAATCTGCTTCTTTTGGTTCAGACCCTCAAGAAGAAAATCTCCAGCTTTTATGGCTGCTTTTCTGGCAATTTCCAGGAATTTTTTATAATCTTCCATATCAAAATATTATCAGTATGTCCTTCTTTAAGCAACTATTAAACTTTTCCTCTAAATATTCGTAAAATAAGGTATAATTAATCAGAACCAGGTGATTGAGGAAGGTCTTAAATGATAGAAAAAAAGAAATCTGGCAAGAAAAAAAGAGTTATTTTTTTTCTGGCTATTATAGCTGTTATCGCCATAATCATTATTTTAAATCTCAGAGCATCAAGGGAGAAAGCCATCAGGGTTACAGTAGAGAAGGTAAAAAAGCAGGATATAACCTCTGTAATTTCAGCTTCCGGGGAAGTCAGGCCCAAAAAAAATATTAATATCAGTGCTCTGGTCGCCGGAAGAGTCATTAAAATCGGAGTAAAAGAAGGGCAGGAAGTAAAAGCAGGTGATTTCCTGCTGCAAATTGACCCAACTTACTTTGAGGCTCAGGTTGAACGTTATAGAGCTACCATTAATCAGCTCAAAGCTGAATTAATTAAAGTTGAGGCTCAGTACCGCCGCGACAAAAATTATTTTCAGCGCCAGAAACAGCTTTATGATAGTGCCCTGATTTCAAAAGACCAGTTAGAGGTGGCTCAAGCTCAATATGAAGTTTCCTCAGCTTCTCTTCAATCACTAAATTACCAGATCAAACAAGCCGAGGCTAACTTGAAAAGTTCTCTGGATGACCTGCAAAAAACAACCTATATTTCTCCCATTGACGGGATAGTTACCAGCCTGCGGGTTGAGGAAGGCGAGGTAGCTATCGTTGGCACAATGAACAATCCCGGCACAATCTTACTCACCATTGCCGATCTCTCAGTCATGGAAGTTGAAGTAGAAGTGGATGAAACTGATGTGATCAACGTCAAGCTCGGGCAAACAGCCAAAGTCAAAGTAGATGCTTTTCCTGATCAGCTTTTTTGGGGAAAGGTGACAGAAATCGGCAGCTCAGCTCTGGAAAAAACTACCATTGGCTCTCAGGAATCAAGAAATTTTAAAGTAAAAATAACTCTGGAAAATACCGCTCAGCATTTAAAACCCGGTTTATCGGCTTCGGCTGATATCATCGTGGCAGAAAAGAAAAATGTCCTGGCCGTGCCCATTGCTGCTCTGGTGCTTAGAGAAATCCCTCAAGCTCAAGGAGAAAAAGAAGCCAGCAGCAACAATCAGAAAAAAGAAGAAGAGGGAATTTTTATTGTGGAAAACAACCGGGCCAAATTCCAGCCAGTAAAAAAAGGCATTATGGGTGGAATGATGGTAGAAATTGAATCGGGCTTAGGCGAAGGTCAGGAAATAATCATCGGTCCTTACTCAGCTCTGCGGGATCTCAAAGATGGGAGTCTGCTAAAAGTGGAAAGGAATAAATGATGGTTTCTCCGGCAGATAATGAAATTATTCTGACTAATAACCTGACCAAAATCTATCAGCTTGATAAACAGCAGGTTGAAGCTCTTAAAGGTATAAGCCTGACAATCAAAAAAAATGAATTTGTAGCTATTATGGGCCCGTCCGGTTCTGGTAAGTCTACTTTAATGAACATATTGGGATGTCTGGATACTCCAACTTCTGGCGAATATTATCTTAATGGCCAGCTCGTCAGTAGCTTTTCCGAGGATGAACTGGCCTACATTCGGAACAAAGAAATTGGTTTTGTTTTCCAGGTATTTAATCTGTTGGGCAGAGCCAATGCTTTTAGAAATGTGGAGCTGCCTTTAATTTACGCCGGAGCGAGTAAAGAAGAAAGAGAAGAAAAAGCCCGTCGAGCCTTAGAAATGGTAGAAATGAAAGACAGAATGTACCATCTGCCAGCTGAGCTTTCAGGAGGAGAAAGACAGCGGGTGGCCATTGCTCGGGCTCTGGTCAATGATCCAGCCATTCTTCTGGCTGATGAACCGACCGGCAATTTAGATTCCAGGACGGGACAGGAAATCCTAAAGCTTTTTCATAAGATTCATGAAAATGGCAATACCATTATAATGGTTACCCACGACCATGAAGTGGCTGCTCAAGCCCAGCGTATCATCCGTCTAAGAGACGGATTGATTGAAAAGGAAGAATTGAAGGGAGTCTGGATATGAATTCAGGTCAAAGATTTTTAGGGGTATTTATTAATCCTCAAGAAACTTTTTCCAGACTGGCAGAAAAACCGGTCTGGACAGATGCTTTAATTATAATTCTAATAGCCACCATTATTTATGGCTTTTTAATTGCCCCTTTTTCTGCCCGGGACAATTATCAGCTAATGCAGCATAGCACCAAACTTAAACAGCAACTGGGTGAAGAGCGGTATAATACGCTGCTGGAATCAACCCGAAAAAAAGCTGAAGAAACAACCACTTCCACCAGATTGGCGCAGGGAATTTACGTCGGAATTTTTAGTCTTCTGGGCATAGCTTTTCAAGCGCTAATTCTTATGGTTCTGGCTAAATTTTTCTCTACTCAGGGCAGTTATCGCCAGCTTCTCAGTGCCATGCTTCATGCTAATTACATAAATGCTATTCTGGGGAATGGAGTCAGGTTCTTTTTAGCTAATGCTAAACAATCCGTCTTTAAAATATCTACTGGTCTGGCTGTTTTCTTTCCCCATCTGGAACCAACTTCTTCCGCTTACATAATTCTTACCAGCATTGATCTATTCCAGCTATGGATGTTTGGTATCCTGGCTTATGCTATTTCCTCTATTTTCAAGCTGGACCTAAAAAAATCACTGTTAATTTCCTACCTCTTCTGGGGATTAAAAACTATGGTCAACATTGCCCTGGGTATCTGGGGAATGAGCCGGATATAATCCTGAGGTTTGATTGACAAGTCAATTCAGGCCTTATAAATTAAAATTATGGCCATAAATTCTAAAATAAATAATACCGGTTCTTTTCTGCCTCGGATTCTTTTTCAATTATGGGAAGAAAGACGATCAGGAAAACTGCTGATTAACCCCGGTTCGGACCAGAAAATTTTCTGCCTGGTCAAAGGTGAAGTGACAGCCGTCAAAACTTATTTTCCCGAAAAAGATTTCCTTGAATGGCTGATAGAAATTAGAAAAGTTGAACCTCCCTTAAGATTAAACCGGCAGCTTCTTGGCTCTGACAGGATCAGTTCTACTATGGCCATTTTAATAGAACACGGATTTCTAACTGTTGCTGAGGCTTTTGAATTGATTAATAATTTTCTAACCTCGAGGTTGATTGATTATTTTCCTCTCCCAGAGATAACAACTGAATTTGAAGAGGAAAATTTCAAGGAGGAAGATATCCTCCTGAAAGGAGTTTTCACTCCTGCCGTCATTCTGGAGGGAATCAGAAAAATCACAAGAGTAGATGATTTTAATCGCTTCTTACCAAAAGAAAAAAATTTAATTCTACGCCAGACTCCTACTTATGCCAGCAAAATTAATCTTCGCCCGGCTGAAATCTATCTCTGGAACCTCCTTCAGACTCCAAAAACCTTCGGTCAGCTTCTGGCCGAGTCCTGGTTAGGACCGACTGAAACTCGAAAGACAATTCTGGCTTTGAGCTGTCTGCAGCTGATAGATTTTACTACGGATGGTCTGGAATTAGAAAACAACGGACAGATAAATTCAGCTGATCTGGAAAAAAGCCTGGCTGCTTTTAATGAAAAGTGTGCCTTCATTTATAAATATATAGCCAAGCAACTTGGCCCCGTGGCTTTTAATTTAATAGAAAAATGCTACCGAGAGACGCAAGAATATCTTGACCCGATTTTTTTAAATTTGGAAATTAAACCTGATGGCCGCTTCGAACCGCGGGCCATGCTCCGTTTTAGCCTTAATGAGCTCAGTCTAAAAGAAAGAAAAGCACTTCTTCGGGGATTTGATGAGATTTTAATGGCCGAGCTTTTTCTGGTTAAAAAAAATTTAGGAAACCAGCAGGAAGAGATACTGGTCAAGAGCCTGAAAAAAATCGGGGAACCACTATGAGAAAAAAACAGCTGTTAGGATTACTAATTATTCTCACAGCCATAGCCCTATTTATTTTAATCAGGATAAAAATTGGTCGATAAGGTCAATAAAGTTCTGGTCATAGTAGGTCCAACTGCAGTTGGTAAAAGTGCCACCGCCCTGTGGATTGCCCAAAAATACAATGGAGAAATAATCAGTTGCGATTCAATGCAGGTTTACCGAGGATTCGATATTGGTACCGATAAACCCTCGGCCGAGCTCCGTCAGTTAGTTCCCCATCATTTAATTGATATTCTTGAGCCAGATGAACAATTTTCAGCGGCAGACTTTGCCCGATTGGCAACCGAATTGATTGAAAAAATATCGGAAAAAGGGCATCTGCCAATTGTAGTCGGCGGAACCGGGCTTTACCACAAAGCTCTGGTGGAAGGACTTTTTCCGGGGCCGGGAAGGGATCAAACCATACGACGGAAGCTCAGACAGGAAGCTGAAGAGAAAGGCCTCAGCCATCTTTATCAGAAGCTTAAGCAGATTGATCCGGAATATGCTCAAAAAATCACTCCTCAAGACAGGGTTCGACTTATCAGAGCCCTGGAAGTTTATTACCTAACGGGCAAACCCATCTCGGAGCATTTTCATCAGACGGCCTCACCCCTAAAAAATAAGGGTTTTCTTCTTTTTCAGATTGGGCTAAAATTAGAAAGAAAGGAGCTTTATAGGCGGATTGAAGAGCGCTTGGATCGAATGTTTGTTCTGGGGATAGTGGAAGAAGCTAAAAATCTTCTGGCCAGAGGAGTTTCTCCGGAGGCTACTCCTTTTAAAGGTCTTGGTTACCGGCAGGTATTAAGATACTTGAGAGGCGAAATTAGCCTGGATGAGGCTATTGACTTGGCCAAGCTTGAAACCAGACATTACGCTAAAAGACAGCTGACCTGGTTTAAAAAAACGCCAGGAATCATCTGGTTTGAGGCAAGTGACCGGGAAAATATAGAAAAATACATCAAAGAAAAAATTAGCTGGTAAAAAAGGAACAAATGGAAAGAGCCATTTTAGTGAATTTAGCCACCAACAGAAAAGAAAAGGATGAAGCTGAAGATTCAATATCCGAGCTGGCCGGTCTGACTGTTTCTGCTGGAGCTACAGTGGTGGAAAAAATTTTCCAGTATAGAAGCAGCATCAGTCCAAAATATTTTATTGGTGAGGGTAAGGTAGAAGAGCTGGCCAGGCGGGTAAAACAAACTGGAGCTGACCTGGTTGTCTTTGATCATAATCTGAGCCCCGGGCAACAGCGAAACCTGGAAGAAGCTATAAAGGTAAAGATTATTGATCGCACTCAGATCATCCTGGACATTTTTGCTCAGAGAGCTCGAACTAATGAAGGAAAACTGCAGGTAGAGCTGGCTCAGTTGACCTACTTATTGCCACGTTTAAAAGGAAAAGGGCAGGCTCTTTCCCGCTTAGGTGGCGGAATTGGAACACGGGGGCCCGGTGAAAAAAAGCTGGAAGAGGATCGTCGACGGATCACAGATAGAATTAACAAAATCAAAAGAGAAATTGACGGATTGCAAAAAAGGCGAGCCAGACAGAGAGTAAACAGGAAAAGATCACTGATTCCAACTGCTTCTCTTGTAGGCTACACCAGTGCAGGAAAATCCACTCTTTTTAATTATCTAACACGAGAGAAACGCTATACCTCACCTTATCTTTTTGCTACTCTCGATCCCATGGTTAGACGGGTTACCCTATCCAATGGATTGTATTTTTTCCTTTCCGACACAGTGGGTCTTATCAAAAAATTACCGGTGGAATTGATCTCGGCCTTCAGAGCTACTCTGGAAGAAATCAGAGAAGCTGATTGCCTGCTTCATGTAGTAGATATTACTTCTCCTGAATCTCGGGAACAGGCAGCGGCTGTAGAGAAAGTTCTTGCAGACCTGGAAATCTCTGACATTCCAATTATTAAAATTTTTAATAAAGTTGATTTACTGCCCGAAGAAGAAAAAAGGGAGGTTCTGGCCGGAAATCGGCCTGATGGTCACTCGCCCATTTATCTTTCTGCTTTAACCGGAGAGGGATTGGAAGTTCTTAAAGAAAGGTTGCAAAGAGTGCTTTTTAAAAACTTTGAGAGTTTTAAACTACGCATTCCCAGATCCAGAACTGAACTGCTCAATTCTCTAATCCGCAAAGCTATAATCATCCGGAAAACAGAGATAGCTGAGGGCTGGGAATATCAGGTTATGGCAGAAAAGGCCAATCTTTTCCCTTATTTGCCCTATCTCCAGAAAGGAGAAAACCTGTGAGGCGAAAATACTGGTTTCTTCTGGCTATTATCTTTCTGGTTAGCTGCGCCACCTTTCAAAAAACTTATATTCCTCCCTCCTTTTACCTGGAAGAACCGCCGCCATTCCAGATGACTCAACTCACTCTTAACGACAGGATCGCTTTTGAAGAGGGCTGGAAAAACCTTAAGCGAGGAAATATCGATGGAGCCAGGAAAGAATTTCTGAGACTGGGAGAAAAGAATGCCTTCTTCCACTTAGGCGAAGGTTATTGCCGGCTTTATGAAAAAGATTTATCAGCCGCCGAAGCTTTTTTCCTTAAAGCTTTAGAATTAAACCCCGATTTGATTTCAGCTCGTATCGGCTTGGCTACTGTCTATGAAGAGCAGAAAGATGAAGAGAAGCTTTTTATTCAACTCAGAGAAATTTTAAAAAAAGAACCGGAAAACTCCTGGGCCAAACCAAAATATGAAGATTTAAAAGCTCAGAAAACCCAGACCCTGATAAAAGAAGCCCAATCTTTACTAAGTCAGAATAAAAAAGAAGAAGCCAGGCAAGCCCTGCTTAAGGCTTTGTTCTATTCCCCCAATTCTATTGATGCCCATCTTCAATTGGCCCGGATTTATCGAAGTGAAAAAAAATATCCTCAAGCTCTCAACCACTATCAAACATTGAGCAGTCTATCTCCAAAAGATAAGCAGATCTTAAAAGAATATGCTGAAACTCTGTTAGAGAATGACGACCTGAGTCAGAGTCTGGATATTTATGAAAGGTTACAGGCTCTAACTCCTGGAGATAAGCAGGTCCAGGAAAAAATAAACTTCTTAAAAAATCAATTAGGTATTGTTGAAATTCCCAGCCTTTATAATGAAATTCCTAAATTGCAGAGCATTTCCAGGCAGGACTTGGCAGCTATTTTAGGGGTTAAATTTAACCAATATCTACCAGAGCCCACCAATCCGCCTATAATTGTGGATATATCTACCAGCTGGGCAGCTCGCTTTATCATCAAGGTTACCGCCGCTAATCTTATGGATATTTATGATAACCATACCTTTGAGCCCAACCGGGTCATCACCAGAGCTGAGCTGGCCGAAACATTTTTCCGTTTGATTAATTACCTGAAAGGAAAAGGCAAAAAATTAATTCCTCAAATTCCTGAAAACAAGATCCAGATTAGCGATATCCCCACTGAAAATCTCTATTACCTGCCAGCTGTTGAGATGGTTGCCTATCAACTCATGGAGCTGTATCCACAGAAGAAATTTATGCCAGATATGCCTGTTTCTGGAGCTGAGGCTTTAAGTATAGCCGACCTTCTGGTAAACTTGATTAAGTGACAGTGGAAAGAAGACCTATGAATAATGGCAGTAACCAGGCTTATGAATTAAAATCAACTTTTGCCACTTTACCCAACTATTTGACTTTACTCCGCATTGTTCTTGTACCTTTTTTCGTTGCCTTTCTCCTTAAACATAAACAGGCTGAAGCTTTCCTTATTTTCCTCCTGGCAGGACTGACTGATTTGCTTGATGGCTTAGTTGCTCGCCTCTGGCATCAGCGTTCAATAGCTGGCTTATGGCTCGACCCCTTAGCTGACAAACTTCTTCTCTTCAGCAGTTTCTTTTTGCTGAGCTTTTCTGATTATGCTTTTCCCAATACTATCCCCTGGAGAGTATTCTGGACAGTTTTGGGCCGGGATCTGCTTATCCTCATGGGAATAGGCGTGCTACTGGGACTAAAGAAAAAAAAGAAATTTCCCCCGACTCTTATCGGTAAAACCACCACTGTTTGTCAGTTATTGACGGTAATAAGTGTTCTGTTTTTTAATTTTTTAAACCGACCCGTAAGTCAATTAAGCTGGCTTTATGATTTAACAGTTCTGGCCACAATAATTTCCGGTTTACAGTATGTCTGGATAGGAATACGGGCTTTATTCAGAAGATAAAATCTCTGATTATTTTCTCCCACCGCGCTGCCCAGTCTTTAAGAGAATGACTCTGAGTAAGGTGCCGCCTGGCTGCGAGTCCGAGCAAGCGGCAGTAATTTTCATCAGTTAAAAGAAGCCTCAATTTGGTCGTGAGTTCCTGAAAATTACCTGAAGAAAATACCAGGCTGGTCTGCTCGGGAATAATTAGCTCAGACGCTGCTCCATCTTCTATCACCAGCGGCACAGCGGCCAGGCCAGCTTCCAGAACTAATCGGCTCAGCGGATCAAACCCGGGGATAATAACTGCAGCCATAAACTTTTTCCAGATATTTGGCTGGAAATAAAAATCAGAAAAATCCATAAGGAAAATCTCCGAGTTAAGATGAGCCTCTGCCGCCATGAATTCCAGATTATCTCCGAGTTGTTTAATTCTATTCTTCTCTATACCGGGAAAAGAGATAAATAATTTGGTTAGTGCTTTTTCTTTTTTTGAGTCATTCTTAAGGGCCTGAAGTACAGATTTTATAATTAATTCGATCCTTTTTTTATCAAAATCATTAATAAAAACTGCCAGGTTTCTCTCCAAGGAAAGGATGGCCGAAGAAGACTCATTGAGCCGGCCAAGAAACCTATCTGCATCTATAGCCGGGGGCAAAACCTCAGCTTTATCTCGAGTTCTTTTTCTGCTAAACATTTTAGCTACCCAGGAAGACTCCAGCAGGATTTTGACCGATAAATCATTGGCCAGGCGGCTGGCCAACCATTCTCCCCAAAAAAATTTCAGATAGCTCTTGGGCGCTGACAAATCTTCCCTTATCATCCAGATATGAGGAATACCTTCCTGTCTGGCTGAAAGGGCCCCGGTCCAATTAATAAAAGAAAGGCTGATGACCAACCGAACCCTTCTGCTTCTGATTACCCGGCGCATTTTAACAAAGCTGCTAAGATTATAAATCCAGGCCAAAGGTTGCTTCCATAACTGGTGAAAATCTGTCAGATAGTCCTTGCCGGGGATAATTAAAGTTTCCAGACCAGACTGACTGAAGAGGGCCGTAAGTGGACCTTCTGCCGGAAAAATAATAATGGGATTAAAAAATTTTTCTCCTGAGCTTAAGAGATAATCAAGCAACAGACTCTCACTACTTCCCAGCTCAGCTGAGCCCGCAACCAAAAGAACTGTCGGTTTATCCATTTTATAAATCTAATTAAAAATCCTTTAACGAAAAAAGCCCATCATTGATTTTATCTTCAACCCCCTGTATGTCAAGCATTAACTTCTCCTCTAACGAAAATCAGTCAAGAGTAGATTATTTTTCAATTATTAAAAGCGAAAAATAGAAATTGGCCAATTCGACTTGTTCCTTCAAAAAAATCTTTAATGTTGCAAAAGCCAATTAATCGATGTTATCATAATTTAAACTTTAAAGGAGTTATAAATGTCAGATAAAGCAATTTTTAAGCGCCTGGCCAAAAGGCTTGAATCTTTCCGGGATGAGATGATTGATCTCCAGACTAAATTGTGTGCTATACCCGCTATCTCTCCCACAAGTGGTGGTGAAGGTGAAGCCAAGAAGGCTGAGTTTCTGGAATCATATCTTCGGGATTCTGGTTTCCAGGATATTTCAGTCATTAAAGCTCCAGACCCAGAGGCACCTCAAGGATACCGACCCAATATTCTGGCTTTCTATCGAGGGCACAGCTCACAGAAAACTATCTGGGTTATGACTCACATGGACGTGGTTCCTCCAGGGGAGCTTTCTCTCTGGCGGGCCGACCCCTTTAAAGCCTGGGTAGAAAAAGGCAGGATCTATGGGCGCGGAGTGGAAGATAATCAGCAGGACATGGTCGCTTCTATTTTCGCAGTAAAGGCCTTCATGGCTGAAAACCTTAAGCCAGTTTATGACGTGGGCATTGCTCTGGTGGCCGATGAAGAGACTGGAAGTAAAAAAGGCATAGAATACGTCCTGAATAACAGCGAAGTTTTCCGCCCCGACGACCTGATCATTGTACCTGATGCCGGTAACTCCAATGGAACGATGATTGAAGTAGCCGAAAAATCCATTCTATGGTTGAAGATCAAAACCAGGGGCAAGCAGGCTCACGGTTCGACTCCAGAAAAGGGGATAAATAGCTTTAAAGCTGCCAGCTTTTTAATTACTGAACTCCAGAATCTTTATCAGATTTTTAATAAAAGAGACCGACTATTCAGTCCACCAATTTCCACCTTCGAACCAACCAAAAAAGAAGCCAATGTTCCCAACATCAATACTATTCCTGGTGAGGATATCTTTTACATGGATTGCCGAATTCTTCCAGCCTATCAGGTAGAAAAGGTAGAAAATGCTATCAGTAAAATAGCTGCTTCTATCGAGAAAAAATTCAAGGTCAAAATAGAAACCGAAATCGTGCAAAAGGCACCAGCAGCGCCGCCAACTTCCCCTCGGGCGCAGGTAGTTCAGGCCTTAAAAAAAGCTGTTCGGGAAGTTTACCGGAAAGAAGCTCGGGCGATGGGAATTGGAGGTGGGACAGTGGCTGCTCTATTCCGGCGGTCCGGGTTTTCTGCTGCCTGCTGGTCAAGGTTGGATGAAACTGCCCATATGCCCAATGAGTACTGCATAATTGATAATATGGTAGGTGATGCCAAGGTCTTTGCCCACGTTTTTTCCCAGGAATAATTATAGCTGAAAGGCTAATTTTAAGGGGTAGCCAGAATTATCTAAGTTAGATCAAAGATATAGTCCAAAATTAAAGCTTCCGACTGTAGGTTTTAATCGCTGTCCGAATGGTGTTAAGATGGATTTGAACTGTCTCTTCGATCTCTGGGGCATAGCCACCACCCAAAACTATAGCTATTGGAATTTTTAGTTTTCGAGCACTTTCGATAATAATGCGGTCTCTTTTTTTCAGGGCTTCCGCCGATATATCCAGGCCGCTGAGCATATCCCGGCGATAAGGGTCAGCTCCAGCTATATAAACTACCAGATCAGGTTTAAATTCCTGATAAACTCGGGGAAAATGCGGGCTTAAAGCGGAAAGATAAGCCTCATCGTTATCTCCAGACCACAAACCAATATCAAGGTCACTTGGGGGTTTTTCTGATGGATAGATGTCCATCTGATGAATAGAAAAAGTGAAAACATAATCTTTCTTAGAAAAGATAAAAGCCGTTCCATTACCCTGATGCAAATCGCAATCAACCACCATGGCCCGGTTGATTTTGTTTTCATGTTTCATTTTCTCAATAGCTACGGCCACATCATTGAACAGACAGAAGCCTTCTCCGTGGTCGGGAAAAGCGTGATGAAAGCCACCACCAAGGTGGACCGCCAGACCGGTTTTCAGAGCTTCCTCCACCGTCTTTATCGTTCCGCCGGTCATCAGCCTGAAGAACCTATCAACCTCTGGAGAAAAAGGCAGTTCCAGAGCCTGAAGCTCGATTGAAGAGAGCGTCCCGGTGCTGACTTTTTTGATGTATTTCGAGGTATGGACTAAAAGCAAGTCATTTTCCTTTGCCTCCTGGGGCTCAATAAAATTCCTGTGCCTGGCTCCAAGAGCGATAACCTTTTCGTAAAGCATCCGGTACTTCTTCACTGGAAAAACATGCCGCCCGATATCCACCATCCAGTATTCGTTGCTGTAAATAAACTTGAAGGGAACCTTTAGTCCAAAGTAGGAAAAAACTGAATTAAAAAAATCAGCCATAGAAAGCTAACATACCAAAAAAAATAAATCTTTTAAAGTCAGACTGTTCCATCATAAAAAATAAGCCCTGAGCTCAGAACAGGCTCAGGGCTTTAATCTAAACAAAAGCTTTACTTTTTAACTTTTTTCACTTTTCCCCTGAAAGCGGCTTTTCGGGTAGCCTTTCTGGTAATTTTGGTAGATTCTACTTTGGCCGCCTTTACTCTTTCAGCCTCAGCCATTTTCTCTTGAATGGCTATCTGAGCCGCAGCCAGACGAGCTATCGGAATTTGATAGGCCGAGCAACTAACATAATTAAGGCCAATCTTATGGCAGAAGACAATCGATCTCGGATCGCCGCCATGAACACCGCAAATACCGACCTTGAGCTCCGGTCTGGTTTGGCGACCTTTTTCTACCGCCCACTTCATCAGTAGGCCTACTCCCTTCTGGTCAAGAGTTTCAAACGGATCATCTGTCCAGATACCATGAGTCAGGTAGTAATTCAAAAACTTAGCGCTATCATCTCTGGAAATACCATAGGTAGTCTGGGTCAGGTCGTTAGTGCCAAAGGAGAAGAATTCAGCTTCCCTGGCTATTTCCTCAGCAGTCAGGGCAGCTCTTGGAATCTCCACCATAGTGCCCACGGTGTATTTTATCTTCACTCCGTATTTCTTCATCACCTCTTCAGCCACCCGGTTAACAATGGCTTTTTGATTGGCGAGCTCGGTGACGTTACCAACCAGAGGAATCATAATTTCCGGAAAAACTTTCTGGCCTTCCCTGGTTAGTTCGCAAGCTGCTTCAAAGATAGCCTGAGCCTGCATCTCGGTTATTTCAGGATAGGTAATGCCTAAACGGCAGCCTCTGTGGCCGAGCATCGGGTTGAACTCGGACAGAGCTTTTACTCTGGACAGCAATTTCTCCAGTTCAGCAATTTTTTCCGGGTCGCTGCCGGTAGCTTTCAAAACAGCCAGCTCCACCATCAAATCTTCTCTCCTCGGCAGGAATTCGTGAAGCGGGGGGTCAATGGTTCTGATGGTCACTGGATTTCCCTTCATCTCTTTAAAAAATTCATAAAAATCCTGTTTCTGGAAAGGAAGAAGTTTGGCCAGAGCCCGGCGCCTTTCTTCCTCGGTTTCCGCCATAATCATTTCTTTTACTATGGGCAGGCGTTCTGGACCGAAAAACATATGCTCAGTTCTGGCTAAGCCAATTCCCTCCGCCCCGAAAGCAAAGGCAACCCGAGCATCAGGTGGTGTGTCAGAGTTAGCTCTAACCTTAAGCCGTCTTGATTTATCAGCCCAGGAAAGCAATTTGGAAAAATACTGATAAATACTTGATTCTTCAGGTTTTTTCTCGCCCTTAACCACTTGCAGAATCTCAGAAGGTCTGGTAGGAATTTCTCCTTCCAGAACTTCGCCCGTTGAACCATCTATTGAAATCCAGTCACCTTCGACTAATTTTTTTCCACTTACATAAAATGCTTTTTCTTCTTCGTTTACTTTAATAGCCCCACATCCTACCACTGCCGGTTTACCCATTTGTCTCCCAACCACGGCGGCATGAGAAGTCATTCCACCAGTAGCGGTAAGAATACCCTGAGCAGCACTCATTCCGTGGATATCATCAGGGGAAGTTTCTTCTCTAACCAGAATAACCTTCTTACCCTGATCTTTCCAGGCTACAGCTTCATTAGCCGTAAAAACAATTTGCCCGGTAGCAGCTCCTGGAGAAGCAGCCAGACCTTTAGCCAAAACAGGATGTTTCTTCTTTTCTTCCACATCAAAAATCGGATGAAGAAGTTGATTGAGAGCTTCAGGTTCAACTTTAAGCAGAGCCTGTTCCTTAGAAACTAAACCTTCTTCCACCAGGTCAACTGCAATCTTCACCGCAGCCATCCCGGTTCTCTTGCCATTTCTGGTCTGGAGCATGTAGAGCTTACCTTCCTGAATAGTAAATTCAAAATCCTGAACATCACCGTAATGCTTTTCCAGTTTTTTGACCACCGAAACTAATTGTTTGAAAACCTGGGGCATTTCTTTTTCCAGATTCTTCAGAGGAGAAGGTGTTCTTATTCCCGCTACAACGTCCTCGCCCTGAGCATTAACCAGATATTCGCCATAGAGTTCCTTTTCCCCGGTAGCTGGATTTCGGGTAAAGCCTACTCCTGTAGCTGAGGTAGGCCCATAGTTGCCAAAAACCATCTGCTGAATATTAACTGCTGTTCCCAGGTCTTCTGAAATATGGTATTGCCTCCTGTAAGTAATTGCCCGGGGATTATTCCAAGATTTAAAAACCGCAGAAATAGCCAGTTTTAGCTGGTCCAGGACATTCTGGGGAAATTCCCGACCAGTTTCCGAAGCCACCAGCTTTTTATATTCACTGATTATTTCTTCCAGGACTTTTTCTGTCAACTCGTGGTCATACTGGATGCCGATAGATTCTTTTTTAGCCCTGAGAATTTCTTCAAATTTTTTCTTGGGAATCCCGAGTACCACATCCCCAAACATATGAATTAGGCGGCGATAACAATCCAGAGCAAATCGGCGATTTCCGGTCTTCTTAGCCAGACCTTCAACCGTCTGGTCGTTCAGGCCAAGATTGAGAATGGTATCCATCATTCCCGGCATAGAAAATTTAGCTCCTGAGCGAACAGAAACCAGAAGCGGATTGGCTTCTCCACCAAATTTCTGACCGGAAATTTTTTCTAATCTTTTAAGATTCACCATTACTTGTTGCTCAACCTCTTTTGGCATTTTATTTCCGGCTTTAAAGAAAAGAGCACATACTTCAGTAGAAATGGTAAAACCAGGGGGAACTGGAAGACCAATGCTGGCCATTTCTGCCAGATTTGCTCCTTTCCCCCCAAGAATATCCTTCATATCCTTATTGCCTTCAGCTTTACCAGCTCCAAAAAAATAAACATATTTTTTGGCCATAACACTAACTCCTTCTTCAGTTTAATATCGTTCAAAAAAATATACTCTTACCCGATTAAAATTTCAAGACTTCCGGGGTATTAAATATGTGAAATATCAGGCATTACAGAAGAGAAAAGATAAAAAATTGACTTTTTCCTGGAGAATAAATTCAAAATTCCATTTTTTGGGCTATCTCACCAACTTGTTTCCTTTTTTATCTGTTGAAGTTGATAGATTTTTAAAAAATTTTTAATTTATTTCCTCAGACTCTTGAGCCATTTTATGATTTTCATTCCTGAATCTGAAGAGGCTAAAATCATTAGCCGGCGAAAAAAGAAGCAGCAAAGAAATAATTAGCCAGATCAAATCTTCCAGTATAAGCCAGAAGTCTGTGCGGCGGCTAAAAGTTCCAAAACAACCGCACTCCACATCTATTCCCCGGATAATGGTTATTGTTACCAAAATTATGAAGAAAGTAAGCAGCAAACTAAGCAGCAGGGCACAGGCTCTTGGAAATATGCCCAAGATAAGAAAAATTCCTGTTATCAATTCTATCCAGGGAAGAAACAAAGCAGTTAAAAAAGACAAAAGCTGACCTACCAGACGATAATTTTTGACATCCTGAGCAAAGCTGAGCGGATCAGCTATTTTGCTTATGGCCGCCCAGATAAAAATACCACCCACTATCAATCTTAGCCCCAACAAAAAATATCTGTTTTTTAATAAATTTTTCATTTTTCCACTGGTTTTCCGGCATTTACCCACTCAGTCCATCCCCCGGAATAAATTCTTATATTTTTAAATCCTCTTTGATAAAGAATTTTCCCTAAATTCAGACTGGTCTGGCAATCTCCTCCTTCACAATAAATTACCAGAGCTGTCCCGGGTGGAAAATTTTCAAAAAATTTAATCTTCTCTCTTTTCGCTTCTACCAGAGGCAGAGACACAGCTCCTGGAATATGGCCAAGCTGATATTCTTCTCGACTTCGGCTATCGATAAAAATCGCCTGCCTGCTGAACCACAATTCTTCTGCTTCAGGCAAAGATATAAATACCAAACCGGGGAAACTTTCCCGGGAGATAAAAGCCTGTTTAAATTCCCCCTTTAAATATCTTTTAATCAACCTGATATTGGTAACGCTACCAAGAAAAACTGACAGAAAAAAAATAATGCAAATTCCTACTGAAGTTCGGCGGTCGAATATGATTTTTTTTACCCCCATAAGCCTTTCAGCTAAAAAGCTTTCGATATTTCTCCAGTCCCTGACGCAGGATTTCAATGGCTTCTTTCAAATCCTCCTCTTTAAGGACGTAAGCAATTCTCACTTCATCCTGGCCCCGCCCGGCAGTGGCATAAAAGCCAGGGCCCGGAGCTACCATAACCGTTTTATTGTTCAGAGAAAAATCAGTCAGCATCCACTGAACAAAATGCTCCGAATCTTTTACTGGAAGCCGGGGAATCATATAAAAAGCACCTTGTGGTTTGCGCAGGACTACCCCTGGGATGGAAGTCAAACCAGCAAATAGCACATCGCGCCGCTTCTGATACTCCTGCCTCACCGGCTCAAAATAGTCCATACCCAGGCGATAAGCAGAAAGAGCCGCATACTGCTCCACAGATGGAGGACAGAGTCTGGCCTGAGCAAATTTAAGGATGGCCTGATAAACATCCTCATTCCTGGTAATTACTGCCCCTATCCTGGCTCCGCAGGAACTGAAGCGTTTTGAAATACTATCAACTACAATAACCCGATCTTCAATTTCCGGATACTCCAGAATGCTTTTATGCTTGAGACCATCATAAATAAATTCTTTATAGACCTCATCGCCAATTAAAAACAAATCATACTTTTTAACCAGATCCACTACCTGCTTTAATTCTTCTGCAGTATAGACTGTGCCTGTAGGATTGTTGGGAGAACAAAGCAAAACAGCTCTCGTCCGGGGGGTTATCAAAGATTCAATCCGGTCGGCAGGTGGCAAGCGGAAGCCATCTTCTACTTTAAGCGGCAGGGGCACTATTTTTACGTCAGCAAAAGTGGCATAGCCATTATAGTTGGTGTAGAAAGGTTCAGGAATGATGATTTCATCTCCGGGGTCGGCCACCACAGAAAAAGAAAAATGAATAGCTTCGGAACCACCAATAGTTATAAGGACATTATCGGCAGTAAGCTTGATATCATACCCAGCAAAATAATCGGCAATTGCCTGACGGAGCTCTTCAAAGCCCTGAGATGGACCATAACCCAGTATAGGTCCGTTATAATGATGAAAAGCGTCAATAATAGCTTTGGGCGTGGCAATATCCGGGTCACCAATGTTAAGATGATAAATATAAATTCCTCTTTTTTTGGCTTCATCCGCAAATGGTTTGAGTTTGCGGATGGGAGAAGCCTGGATTTCCTTGGACCTTCGGGATATAAACATAGATGATTCCTCCTGATATTTATTAAGTATAATTATAAATTATAGCACCTGAGATATACAACAATAATTTTTATCGTCTCCCGCTAAGAGATAGGATAAAAATTTGCTATCTGCAGTTTTTTCTGGTATTAAATTCAATAAAACATCATAAAACAAAAGGTTAAAATAATTAAAATGATTATTGACCGGCAAGCCAGAATTGTGGACAAAAAAAATTGGGGAAGCTATTTTCTTTTCAGCCTGGAATCGCCTGAAATCGCCCGTTCAAGTCAGCCCGGGCAGTTTCTGATGATAAAGGTCTCAGAGACCGATTCTCCTCTGCTACGCCGTCCACTCAGCCTTCATAACCGAACCAACCAGGAGGTTGAAATATTTTTCCAAATAGCCGGAAAAGGAACCAAACTACTTTCTGAAAAAAGACCCGGGGAAATATTAGATGTAATTGGTCCCTTAGGACACGGATTTTCCCTGAAAAAAGAATTTAAGGAAAAAGAAATTTTTTGCGTTGGCGGCGGCAGGGGACTGGCTCCACTCTTTTTTCTGGCAAAAGAATTAAGAGCAGTTGAAGCCAGACCGATAATTTTTTATGGGGGAAAGACTTCGGCTGACCTTCCCTTGCGCCAGCGATTGGAAGAAGCCGGGATTGAGACCAGAATTTCAACTGACGATGGAAGTGCAGGTTTCCCCGGGATGGTCACAGAATTGGTGGAAAAGGAACTCCAGCAGCGAGCTCCAGCCTTCCTTTTTGCCTGCGGCCCGGAAGCAATGATGAAAAGGCTTTCTGAAATCTGTCAGAAAAATAATTTACCGGCTGAGTTTTCTTTAGAAACGATTATGGGCTGCGGAATTGGAGCCTGCTGGGGATGCGCTCAACCAATCAAAAAAAATGGAGCAATTCACTATCTCAAGGTCTGCCAGGATGGGCCAGTTTTTTCGGCTCAGGAAATTATCTGGGGGGAGAAGAAATATGGTTGATCTATCTATTGACCTGGGATTTTTAAAACTCAAAAATCCGGTTCTGGCAGCCAGTGGAACATTTGGCTATGGGTTGGAATTCAAACCATTTTTTAACCTGGAGTTACTTGGAGGATTTGTAGTCAAAGGGTTGTATTTCAACCCGAGAGAAGGAAATCCGCCTCCACGTCTGGCTGAAACCCCCAGTGGTTTGATTAATTCTATCGGTCTTCAAGGCATTGGAGTTAAAGCTTTCTGTGAGGAGGTCCTGCCTCAGCTGCAGGACCTGGACACCGCCATTATTGTCAATGTCTGCGGTGAAGAAGAGGACGAATATGCCCTGGTAGCAGATTATTTAGGCCGGTTTGAAGGCATTGATGCCCTGGAGCTTAATATTTCCTGCCCCAACGTCAGAGAAGGTGGTAGATGTCCGGCTCAGGATCCGGAGGCTACCTACCGAACAGTGAAAAAAGTTAAACAGGTTTCCTCTCTGCCATTAATCACTAAGCTTTCTCCCAATGTCACCGATATAACCTCGGTGGCAGTAGCGGCGGAAGAAGGCGGCAGTCAGGCCATTTCTTTAGTAAATACTTTTCTGGCTATGGCCATAGACCTTAAAACCAGAAAACCAAAACTGGGCAATATATTAGGCGGACTAAGCGGCCCCGCCATAAAACCAATTGCCCTGAGAATGGTCTGGCAGGTAGCCAATACCGTAAAAATACCGGTTGTGGGCATAGGAGGAATTTTCACCGCTGAAGATGCTCTGGAATTTATGGTAGCGGGAGCTGCAGCGGTCGAGGTAGGAACAGCTAATTTCGTTGATCCCGAGGCCTGTCTCAAAATTATTCAGGGAATGAAAAAGTGGGCCGAAGAAAATAGAATTTTGAAAATAAGCGAGTTGACGGGTAGTTTGCAGATCTAAAATATGAGGGCAACAATTAACCAGATGGTAAAAATATAAAAATTGAGAAAAAGGCAAAAAATAAAAAAGTATAAAAAGTAAAAGAGGTTAAAAATGGGCAATCAGGATGAGATAAAAAAAAGAGTGATTATCGCTCTTGATGTAAAAAATCGAGAAGAAGTAAGAAAAGTAATCGAATCCCTTCCTGCAGCCAGGATTTTTAAGATAGGCCTGGAACTATTTACTGCTGAAGGTCCAGAAATTTTAGAGCTGGTCAAAAATTATTCTCGCGAAGTTTTCCTGGATTTAAAATTTCACGATATTCCAAATACCGTGGCCGGGGCAGTTAGAGCTGCTGTCCGTCATGGTGTTTCCATGCTCACCATCCATACCTCGGGCGGCAAAGAAATGATGAAAAAAGCTGTAGAGACTGCCAGGGAAACCGCCGAAAAAGAGAACAGACCCTTACCCTTGATTCTTGGAGTAACAATTTTGACCAGCTTAAAAGACAGCGACCTCTTAGAAGTTGGTTTCAGCTCCGATTCAAAAAATCAGGTACTGAAGCTGGCTCAACTGGCCGTTGAAGCTGGGATAGAGGGCATCGTCTGTTCACCGCAGGAAATAGAATTGCTGCGGGCAGAGCTGGGCCAGAAAATAAAAATTATCACCCCTGGCATTAGGCCTGTCTGGGCCGAAGCCCAGGACCAGAAAAGAATTATGACCCCAGCCGAAGCCATCAAGAAAGGAGCAGATTATCTGGTAATAGGCCGGCCCATTACTCAAGCTCCAATACCAGAAGAAGCTTTTAGCAAGATTATAGAGGAATTAAAAGCCGCGATAGATAGATCCGAGGGAAAAGATAGCCCCAAGAATTAAACCCACCACTAATCCTAAAATTATCTCCACGACAATGGTCAAAACAAAGTAGCCCATAACTTTTTCCGGTGGGGTTTCCATTAACCCGCTCTGAAACCCAAGATAAAGGACATAAAGACCGTAAAGCCCGGCAAGAAGGACAATAACAGAAAGAACCGGAATGATATAAAAAATTCCAGCTACAAAATAGGGAGTCATACTGAAGGCTGCCAGCTTGAGAGCATTTACCTGGCTGGATCTGGAGGAAAAAGTAGGAGCTAAAGCATTAATAATTAAAGCCAGGATATAAACTGAAATCAATAAAAAAACATAAGAAACAACTGCCCGGCCTAAGGAAAAACCAAAACCAACCCTGATATGCCCCCTGAAAGGAATACTTAGCCCGATAAGCCAGTAACCAAGAAATTGAGCAGCAGAAGGGATAGCCGCCAGAATCGCCAGATATGAGGTAAAAAGTTCAGTCGAAGTCTGAGGCTCAGTCTTGATCTTTTCCCACTCTGCTTTTGGATTCAGAATAATCCCCTGAGCTCTGGAAAGAATGTCCATTACTCCTCCTTCCTTTTTTGCTTTGATTATATAGAACCTCAAAATCCTCAGTCAAGAATTATTTTCTTCTGGAAAATGCGATCTCTGAAATCTATTCGATTAATAATCAGGGCATATGTACAAACGGGATAAAAAATCTATAAAATTTATTTTCTATCAGGACAAGGATAAAGAGAGGTGGAGGCGCGGGTCGGACTCGAACCGACGAGTCGAGGTTTTGCAGACCTCTCCCTTAGCCGCTTGGGTACCGCGCCTTTATTTTCATCACCAGCTAAATCCTGAAACAAGCAATGGAGCGGGCGATGGGACTTGAACCCACGGCCTTCTGCTTGGCAAGCAGACGTTCTACCACTGAACTACGCCCGCTCAGGCCCAATTCAAGTATAGAAAAACTAACAAAAATATTCATTTCTGTCAACTGATTTAAAGTCAGATTAAAGGAAAAAAGGCTACAATTACTTGACCTGTACAATGTCTCCTTTTTCCACTGCTTCCCGGCAGGAAAGCAAACGGACAGTAGCTGTTTTCTTTTGAGTATCGATTACTACCAGATTGCCGATGGCTTCTCTTGGAAAATTGGGCTTCTTCTGCCGAAAGATAGTCATCTGCTGGCCTACCTTCAATCCCTGTTGAGAACCAATATTGATAATTGCCCAATGTCCAGTAGAAACGATATTAAAATCAGTGTCAAGATAAATGATTTTCCCTTCCAGGCTTTCACCTGGCTTGAGATTATTGTTATAGCCGAGATCTTTCCCAATAACAGATTCTTTTTCCTCAAAAGGTATTAAATAATTCCCTATCTGAATATCGCCACAACTCTTTTCCACCTTAGCCACACTCATATGGTCTTCCAGTCTGATAATTCTGACCTTTCCTTTTTTCTGGGCGACATAACCTAACTTCGGAATTAAGCGGTCAATCTGCAAAGCCAGAAACATCTGGCCCACATCCATTCCCTCTTCTTTTCCTTTATTGATATAAAATGTATCAGAATCAACCATCATCGCTCTTTCATCTTCTCTCTCTGAGCCAACAATTCTAATCTCTGGAATTTTCTGATCCCAGATCAAAATTGAACAATACATATCAGAATCGGTGATAAGAGGATATTCTTCAGCAAAAATTTTAGCTTTCTGCACCTGATTTTCCTGGCCAAAAAGACTATTAGAAATAAGCCCGGCAAACAGGATCAGGCCCAAAAATAGAAAAATTCCAGGCGAAGAAAAAAAACGTTTTTTCATCTTGGCACCTCTTGGCAATATTTATTCCACCCTGCGCTTATTATAATTTTCCTCTTTCTCTTATGTCAACATAAATTTGTGTTGGTTTTAACTATCTTTCTTTTTGCCTATAAATCGGTTAAAATTTCTCCGCATGAAGAAAAAGCTTTCTATAGTCCTTCTTTTCGGAGGTCGCTCAGCTGAACATGAGGTTTCTATAATCTCAGCTCGAGCAATTTTCAAAAATCTTGACCCGGGAAAATATGAGACAGTTTCAATTTACATAAATAAAAAAGGAGAATGGAAACAGGTTATTTCGCCTTTTGCGCTTACCAAAGAACTTAGAACCGGGCCATATTTCCCTTTTCTGCCCTGGTTAAAAGTGGCCGGACGGCCAGAAATCAAGGGCCAAGTTTATTTTCCTGTTCTTCATGGTCCTTATGGTGAAGATGGAACCATCCAGGGGCTGCTGGAAATGGCTGATGTGGCCTATGTCGGGGCGGGAGTAATGGCCTCAGCTATTGGGATGGATAAAGCTATCTTTAAAAATTTACTCAGTCGTTTAGCTCTCCCTGTAGTACCTTATCTAATCATCAATGAAGAAGACTGGAAGGCTAATAATAGGGCCATAGAAAATTTAATTATTTCCAGGTTTGATTTTCCGCTTTTTGTAAAGCCAGCTAACCTTGGTTCCTCAATTGGCATTTCCAAGGTTAAAAAAAGCCAGAATCTCAAGCCAGCACTGGAATTGGCTTTCCGTTACGACCGGAAAATATTGATAGAAAAAGCTGTTCATGGACGGGAGATTGAATGCAGTGTCCTGGGCAATGAACATCCGATCGCTTCCCTCCCCGGAGAAGTGATTCCCCACAGAGAATTTTATGATTATGCAGATAAATACCTGGAAGGAAAAACTGAATTTCGAATCCCGGCCGATTTACCCGTCTCTTTAACCCGGAAAATACAGGAGCTGGCGGTTGCCTCATTCCGGGCGATAGACGCAGCCGGCATGGCCCGAGTCGATTTTTTCCTGGAAAAAGAAACAGATAAAATTTATATTAATGAAATCAACACTATTCCTGGTTTTACTGAAATTAGTATGTACCCAAAATTATGGGAGGTCAGCGGACTGAATTTCCAGGAGCTTTTAGATCGCCTGATTAAACTGGCTTTAGAAAGACATCGCCAAAAAAAACGCTGCCTAAAGAGGAGCTGAGAAATGGCCAGAATATTGGCTATCGATTATGGCGATCGTCATCTTGGACTGGCGCTGAGCGATCCCCTAAAAATCACTGCTCAACCTTATGGCTCTTATACACTGAAAGACAATGAAGATGAAAATAAAGCCTTCTTCAGAAAACTGGTCGAAGAAAAAAAAGTCGAAGAAATAGTCCTCGGTTTGCCCTTGAGAATGAATGGAAGCGAGGGAACCAGAGCTAACCTCAGCCGGGATTTCGCTCGCTGGCTGGAAGAAGTAACCGGGAAAAAAGTTGTTCTCTGGGATGAGAGGCTGACTACCAAAGAAGCCAACCAAAAAATGAAGGGATTCAAAGGCAGCTTTAAAGAAAAAAAAGACAGAGAAGATCAACTGGCTGCTGTTATTATTTTAGAAGCTTACCTGGAAAAAAAGCGCCAAAATGTTCAATCTGATTCAAAAAATAATTAAGCTGATTTTAATCTCTCTTATCATAATTAATCTTTTTCTGTCTTTTTCTTTGACCGAATTTTTGAACCAACCTTATGGCCAAAAATCGGAGAAAAAGTTAATTTTTATTGAGAAGGGAAGGAGAACTAAAGCCATTGCTCAAATCCTTTATAAAGAAGGACTTCTGCCTAATTCCCTGTTATTTCGCCTGGCTTACAGTCTTTATTATTCTCCCCGCTTTTTGATTGCTGGCGAATATCAGTTTTTAACGCCGGTCATACCTAAAAAAATAATGCTGGATCTAATTGCAGGCAAAATTTTTCTGCATCCGATTACTATACCGGAAGGTTTGACCTGTAAGGAAATTGCTGCCCTCCTGTCTGAAAAAGAATATCCCATAGAAGGTTCTTTTTTAGAGGCCTGCCGCCAGGTAGAATTTATCCATAATTTTGATCCGAAAGCTACGAATCTTGAGGGCTATTTATATCCTGATACTTATTATTTCAGCCGAGGGGTTAAAGCAGAAAATGTGGTGAGGGCTATGGTCGAACAGTTCAATCGGGTATTCGGCGAAGAAGAAAGAAAAAGAGCAAAAGAGCTGGGAATGAGCATCAGAGAGGTTGTGACCCTGGCTTCCCTTATTGAAAAAGAAACTTCCCGGCCGGAGGAAAAGCCTCTAATTTCAGCAGTCTTTCATAACCGGCTGAGGATAGGAATGAAACTCGATTGTGATCCGACAATAATATATGCTTTGAAGCTTCAAAATGGGTTCGATGGAAACTTGAGGCTAAAAGATAAAAACCTTGACTCCCCCTACAATACTTATCTTTACCCCGGCTTGCCACCGGGACCTATCTGCAACCCAGGAAAAGAGTCTTTACTGGCTGCCCTTTATCCGGCGAGAGTTGATTTTCTCTATTTTGTTTCTCGCAATGATGGTAGCCACATTTTTAATCACTCTTATAGCGAACATCTAAAAGCGGTGAAAAAATATCAGTTGAAAAATATCAGGCATTTAAGGTAAAATTCAATCTGGGAATAGATAATAGAATTTTAAGAGGAAATTGTAAATAAAGTTTACAAAACAGGTAAAAAATCATAAGATTATCGGAGAAAAATCCCCTTCTTAGCTGGCATAATTCTTGCAGTTAAGAAGCCGGTAAAATGTTATAAACAGGAGGAAAGATGAATTTCAAAAAGATTTTCGTTTTATCTCTGGCTCTAATCTTGATCCTGAGCTTTTCAATAAGTTTCTCCCAGGCTTCTCCTCAGAAAAAAGATCAAAAGAAAGACCAGAAAAAAGAACAAAAAGCTCAATCAGCAATACCCAAAGATATTAAAGCCATGCTGGAACAGGGTTTACCTACCCGGCAGGTTAAAACTGACATTCCTTTTCAATTTGTAAGCAATTACGTTCTCCCGGCCAAAGGAACTTATATTGGCATTTTTATTACCAAAATTAAAAATGCCGATTTAGAATTTACCCAGCCGACTACTGATCCCCAAAATTATAAAAGCGAGGTAGAAATCTTTTTCCAGTTTTATCGAGAGGACAATGGAACACCAAAGCTGATCGTTGAAAATAAAGCACCGGGCTCTTTCTTCATTCCAGCAAACGACTACAAGCCAGAGACTGAAAATTATTATTATTTGGGATATCCGCTTCAAAGCGGCAAGTATATTCTGGCTGCAGCCATTGGTAATCTGACCACCAAAAAATTAGGGACTGCCTACTACGAATTCGAAATTCCCAATTATGAAGAAATTGTCAAAAATAATAAGCTGGATACCACTTCTATATTAATGCTAAAAGATATTGAGCAGATGGATACCCAAGAAAATTATCCCAATTTTCATATGAATTATTTCAGCTGGATGATTCTTAAAGCCTTTCCCTATACTGACAACATATTAAAACCCGGAGAGCAGCCTACTTTGATGTTCCTGGTATATGGAGTAAAAAGCGATGAGAGTGGCAAAGTTGAGATTGAAGCAAATTACGATATTAGAAAAGATAATAACAAAATAGTGGCTTTCACCCCGATGAAATATGATACCCCATTTATCAATCAACAGATACCCATTCCCACGGCTAAGAAAGTCAAGGTCACTGACAATAAAGGAGAAAGAATTGAGGATCGACCCCTTGATCCTGGAAATTATGAGCTGGTGATCAATATTAAAGATGTGGTCAGCGGTTTAACCCTGGAAAAAAGAATACCTTTTGAGTTAAAAATTCAGTAAGCTTCCCTTCCTCTCCAAGAGAACTCATTGAAAAAGAGGCAGCAGCTTAGCTGGCTGCTGCCTCTTTTTTTCTTGCTCATTCATTAACTTTTGTTGATTTGTCGCCTAAGAATCTAAACTTTATAAAAGCCTCCCTTTTGGGCATATTTATTTTCCCCGCTCCTGATCTTTCCTAATTTTTCTTTTTCTCTATTTCTTCCAGCAGCTTTTTAACCTCGGGCTGGTCAGTATTCAATTGAAGTGAAGCTCTGAGTGTGGCTGCTGCTTTTTCCCTCTGTCCGGCCTTATAATAGGCCTGGCCCAAAGCATTTAGAACACCAGTGTCGCTGTTATAAATGGAATTGGCCTGGTTCAATTCCTCTATAGCTTGATTGAAATTTCCTTTTCCTAAATAAGCCTGGCCTAAGAAATTGTGATAATCAAATTGATTATTAGCTTCGTTTTTCAGTTTGGAACAAACTTCCAGGACTCGATCAAATTGGCTGGTGCGAAGCAAAAACTGACAATAGCTGATTATTGCCTCTTTAAACTCTGGATTAGTTTTAAGGGCTAACTGGTAATAATAATCAGCCAGATTATCCTTTCTCAACTTATCGCATTGCTCGGCCAGAGCATAGAAAAAGGCATATTGATGCCGGGAAATAGAAACTGCTCTTGCCTGGGTTATTGGATGCCCGATAGCTGTTTCGGCTGAAATGATAAAAGTCCCTTTATTTTCCGCAACTAAATTTCCTGAACCATCAATCAAGCTGGCTTTAATTTCATAATAATCAGGTGAAAATTCCTTAGCTGGTAGAACCTGGTCAACGGTAATCATTCTGGAAAATGGTATTTGACTAAGTTCTGTTTCTACTACTTTTTCGGTAGCATTCTCCGGTTTCATTCCTTTAATTTTTATTACCACCTTACCTTTCTGCCTTAATTCTTCAGAAAGATTGTTTATGGCCAGAAGTATTACCAGTTCATCAGAAGCAGAAAGAGTGTCTTTGGGATCGACCACTAATTTTGTTTCATTTATCTTGAAGGGAAGATGAATATCAGGGGCATATTTTTGCAGCTTATAGCCGATAAACGGACCGAAAAGAGCTGGATTTTCAGGAGGAGCTTTAACTTCCAATTTCTTCTCAAAAACACTGAATTCTTTTCCTACAGAATTCTGAAGAAGAACCGTCAATTGATATTCCCCTTCAGCCACAGGAAAACTATCCTCAACAGCCAGACCATTAGATTTTACTCGAGCTGCAGCTTCTTCAGGAAAATAAACAGGAATTTCGCGGCTATATTGAAAAATCATCTTATCTTTCTGCCTCAGACTGACATTCAGGGTAAAATTACAGAAATATTGATTCTTGGGTTCATAAAAATCGACCGAGATGGATTTAGGAGCTATAATGAAGTGAACAAATTCCAGTCCAGTATCTGGATCAGGAATAACTTCTGCTGAGCCATCACTGTCTATAAAATTAGTCAGATATTCAGTAGAAACCACTCCGACATAATTCAGAAAATGCGTGGCGTAAGAAGGGTTAATATCTTTTTTGGGAGATTCTAAAATCTTGGCCATAATAAAGGCATTACGGGGAGAAGGCTGATAAAAGGTCGGACCGTATTCACCAGGCACATAGGTAATGGCAGGTGCCGCCAGCGTCGGGGCTATCTTCCGGATCGTCTCATAAATAGTCTCATAATCAGTCGGGTCTATATCCCGCTTATTTTCCAGAAGGCTGGCCGGTCCATCAGCCAGTGGATCATACAGCTTGAATTCTCCGACCCCTGATTTTTGGAAAAAAATTAATTCAAAGTGAACTGGAAGTCCCTTACTTACATCGCCATAGTAAGTCCAGATCTGGCAGGGAACAATTCCCGTCTTCCCTTCCAGCCTTTCGATGCTAACTGGCGGGCCGAGAATCATATAAATTCTCCCCATATCAGTCTGCCAGCCTTCCCGTGATGTTCCCCGGTGGAAAAAAGTATTGACATATTCAAAGCGCTTAATAATCTCATCTTTATATTCGTTCTCAGGTGTCCCTGGAGTTGGATCTCTCATCTTCCAGAATGTTTCAATGAAAGCGTCCCTGTCCTGATCTCTGGTGAGCTTTAAAAAAACATCTCTTTCCTGATCAGTAATAATATAGGCAACCAGCTTCAACCAATCCTGATATTTCTTAGGCAAATCTTTCTCTTTTACCTGAGCCCCCGAATATAAAAACAGGCTCAAAACAAAAAATCCGATTAGCAATAGGATTAAAAATCTTCTTTCCTGGCTCATGCCTTCACTTCTCCAGATATTAGAACTCTCTCCACAGCGAGGAAGTTGCCCGAAGCTGGATTCAAACTTAATCCACTAAATTTTGGTTTTTAAAAATTCAATGAAATTTTTAACCTGGACCGACCTTTCCGACTCGGAATCGTATTTAAGATAATTTTGAAAGGTGGTCAGAGCATCTTTATAGTTCCCCAAGGTCAATTGGGTCAATCCTAATTGATATATTGCATCAGTAAAATCAGGCTGAATTTCTACCGCCTTCTGATAGTACTTTAAGGCCTGATCATGGCGGGAATGGTTAAAATAAATGGTTCCGATATTGTACAAAACCACCGGGTCATCAATTTTAGCTATATCCAGCTTGCTGTACCATTCCATCGCCTTATCAATATCTTTTTTATTGACATAAGCATTGCCCAGAGCAATTAAAGCTGGAACGAACTGGGGATTTTTGTCAATCACTTTCTGATAGTAAGCAATAGCCTGATCATAATCTTCTTTCTTGAAATAACAATTACCGATGCTGTAATTGATAACATAGGCATCAGGATACTTGCTAATCATATCCTGATACACAGCCAGGGCTTCATCTATATTGCCCTTATCAAAAAGGGCGTTCCCTTTTTCCAGTTCATCAAGGAGTTCTTTGCTCAAGACAAGGCCTTCCAGCTTTTTCATTTTCGTTTCTATTACCGGCGCCTTAAGCTGACCTTCAGAAACCTGGATGCTGATTTTCTTTGGCTCATAACCAGTTTTATTAAAATCTATGTACCAGGTACCACCTCTAATCATATTGGCTGACCATTCCCCCTTATCATCTGTCTTGGTTTCAAAACCAGAATCAGAAGAAACGTGATAAAGTTTTACTCTGACCTGAGCCAGGGGCTGGCCCTGTTCATCTGTGACCACTCCCCTGATTCTGGCGCGGCCAGCGTAAGCTTGAGGAAAAGCCACCGAGCTCAGGAGCAGGATTACTACAACGAACAATCCCAGCCTGAATATAAAAAAATCATTTTTTTTATTCATAAAAACCTCCCGTAGATAAATTAAAAGCGCTTATCAACAAACCTCACTTCAAAAAAATATTATATCATTTACCTTGATTTATTTCATTCAAAAGCTTAAAAATTGGTTTCACCTACGAAGCAACCTGATAACATAAAAAGACTAATAAAAAGGCAAATCGGGCTTTCCTTTCTAAAATTATTCTGAATTTTAAATTTTCTGATTTTGCTTTCAATAATAAAAACCCCTCCGGCTCATAACTTTGGTTCCGGGTTTAATAGTTCTAACCTTAATCTGGACAAACTCACCGGTTGCCGTGGTAATTTCTTTGGGATAAAAGAGAAGATAATAATTTTCAGAAAAGGCATCAGCCTTTTGGAAAAGTGTAAGTAAATTTTTACCAGTAGCTACTGAGCCGCCGGTAGCTTCGGCTATAGACGAATACAACTTGAAAACATCTTCTGATTGTTCCCTCATTACCAACCCGCCCCATTTTTCGGGGATACGTTCAACAAAAAGGAAATGAACTTCAGCTCCAGAATCACAAAAAGCTTTAATTATTTTATCCTGATCCAATCTTAGCTCATGATGATAGACCTGAAAAAGATCTTGAAGATCACTCAGTATCTGTTGGTTATCCTGGTTATTAGAAATTAAAGTGGTCAACATAGCTGAACTGATTTCTGGTCTGAATTCTTGCTGATAAACAAAATAAATAACTTTTTCTCCCTTTATTTTCTTAAGCAGGCTGGCAAAGCTAAGCAGTTTATCTTCATCCACCATTCTTAAAGATTCCAGCTTCTGTAAGGAATCTCGATACTGGGAAAGCAGCCTTTCCAGCCCAAATAAAGATATCGAAGTGTCAGTCTGTTCATCGCCTCCAGCTACTGGATTTAATCCCTCGATTCCCTGAACAAATCTCTTCAAATCCCGGACTATACTCTGGTATAAGGAGTTTCCTTGGTTTATATCCTTCTTTAGAATGTCATTCATTTGTCTGGCAGCTATCTCCGGAGTATTGGAAGACAAAAGACTGGGGTTAAGACGGTAATTACCCATCGGAGTCTGGGCCTGGACCTGATCCCCAGGCGAAAATGATCTGGAAAAAAAATAATTTAGAGCATCAAGTAGTTGAGGCTGATAATCATACATCTGAAAAAGCAAAAAATAGCTGCGGTTGATTTCGGGCAACTCAGCTATTGTTCCTTCCTGTCTGACGAGATCCCTCCGGTGAAATTCCAATAATCCTTCTAATTTTTGTGGTTGACCATTTTCCAGCAATTCAAATTCAGACAGCGGTAGCCCACTCAAAAAATTATTATTTTCAAAAACTCTGACCAAAAGATAATTTTGGCTGGACGCTTTTTCCTGCGAATTGACCCCCACACTAAAGATCCCGGAAATTGATAATATGGCTAGTGCGCAGGCTAAAATCTTTTCATTGCAGCTCATTTTAACCCTCCCCAAATTTCGCTCCATTCTTTATTTATTCTATTTTGCTTATTCAATGCAAATCAAACTTAATAACCGCTTTTACCGCCTTTTTACCTCTCCTGCCACTCAAACTTTGATAAAAAATTTTAAGCTTCATCTCTGATCACAAAAATTCAACGGCATTTTTCAATCAAAGCCTCAAGCTCTGCTCTTTCCTTGGCAGACAGCGAACCACCATAAAGCTGCTTGTATTTATTCAAAAGGACAAGAGCCTGGTCTTTTTTCCCGGTATCCAGATAAGCCACAGCCAGATTATAAAGGGCATAACGATGTTCAGGTACAATAGATATAGTTTTATTCCAATTGATAATGGCTTCTTCCAGATTTCCCTTAATCCGATAAACTGCTCCTAAACCGTTATAAGCCTCGGCATGCTGCGGATCAACTTCAATAGCTTTTTTAAAGTGCTCTTCTGCTTTATCTAACAGCTGGCGGTCGCGATTCTTTAAAGCAAGAGACATTTCCGAAGTTGCCAGGTTAGTCAGAACTACGGCATAGGTCGGATCAAGCGCCAGAGCTTTCTCATAAACTTCTATAGCCTTCTCCGGTTGTCCACTTTTCCAGTAAGCCACTCCTAAATAATTCCAGAGATCGGGATCCCAGTCCACCAGAGTCAGGGCTTTATTTAGAGCCTGAATGGCCTGTTCATAAATACCCTCTTCAATAAAAACCAGGCCATATTCCATCCACAATTTGTAGTTTCGAGGATTGGCTTCAGTGCCGGCCTTAAGTATTTTTTCTGCTTCAGTTAGGTTGTTATTCTTCTCATAGATAGTAACCAGAAAGAGATATGGATTATCAAATTCAGGGCGCTTAGTTATCAGGTCTTTTAATAGTCTGACGCTTTCATTCGCTTTTCCCTGAAAATATAGTTCCTGGGCTATTTCAAATTGATGGTTAAAAGGGAGCAGCGTTTTAAGGTCATCTTCAGGCCCAAAACTTTTTTTCTCTGGAGGCTGATAACCACCCACATAACCCAGGCTCTGCAGTTTTTCTCTCGCGGCAGCATCAGGATGATAGCTGGCCTCAAGTTTAAAAGAAGATTCCTTTCTAATCAGTTCATTCAATTCTTCTTTTTCTCGACTGATGCTGGCTGTAGCCAGGTTTTTATTTTCCTGAAAATCATTTTTCAAATCATAAAGTTCAGGGATAGGAGAATCAATGAACTTCTTGCCGCCTTCAATAAAACCGCGAAGGGGAGCCCAACCACGCCGGTAATAAGCATAAAGTGATTCAAAATAAATTTTTCTGGGCGGCAAAGTTTTTCCCTTAATGACCGGGAGCAAAGATTGTCCTTCTAAATATTTCGGTGACTTTAATCCCAGCAGATCACAGACCGTGGGGAATATATCTATATGACAGACGTATTCAGCAATTCGAGCTGGTTTAAGCCCGGGTGCGGTGATAATCAATGGCACCCATAGAGTCGAATTATAGACAAAATAGCCATGAGTAGTTTCTCCATGCTCTCCCAACGATTGGCCATGATCACCAGTTAAAACAATCACTGTTGAGCCAAGCTGACCCGTTTTTTCCAGATAGTCAAAAAGAGGAGCCAGCGAAGCATCCACATAAGCCACCTCACCGCTATAAGGGTCATCTTTAAATTTGGTAGCAAACGGCTCCGGGGGCTCATAAGGTTGATGAGGATCAAAACAATGAATCCAGGCGAACCAGGGCTGGCTCTGATTTTTAAGCCAGTTAAGGGCACTTCCCACCACCGCTTCCGCCTTTCTTTCTGCAAATTTAAAATCCAGACCTGTTCCTGCTCCATAACTCTGGTCATAAACATCGAAACCCTTATTCAAGCCGAACCTGGAATCAAGAGGAAAGGCTCCAATGAAAGCCCCACAACTATATCCATTATCCTTCAGGTAAGTGGCTAAGTTGGGAAGCGATGGCGGAACTTTAAAAAAGCCATTATCATGAACTCCATGCCTTAACGGAGTCAAACCCAGCAGAATATTGGCGTGGGAAGGTAAAGTGAGGGGATTATGAGCAAAAGCTCTGGTAAAGACCACCCCCTTCTCTGCAAGTTTATCAATATTAGGAGTTTTTAAATGAGAAGCATCATAGCAGCTTAGACGGTCCGGTCTTAAGGTGTCAATGGTTATCAAAAGCAAATTATAGCGATTAGCCGCTGCCGCCAGTGCCCGAGAAAACGGCATAAAGAATACAACTAAAATCAAAAAAAGAATTAAAACTTTTATTTTCAATTGAGCTCCTTTAAAAGCGGCTACAACCTTTATATTATGGCTCTAACTAAACTCATCAATCAGATCGCTCACCCAAAAAATTATTTTACCATAAAATTTATATTGAATTCATTTTTACTCTTCATAATATGTCTCTTGATACCTTCTCTTATTTATACGACGCCAGGGATAGAATTGTTTCAGATGTAATAAATTGTTTTTAAAAGTCATCTTCAAAATCAATATCATAATCTCCTTTCGAGGAATCAAGCTAATTTAAATAAAATAAATAAGAAAAGATTCCTTCCTGAAAATAAAAAAGGCCCCTCTCCCTATGTGGGAAAGGGGCCTTTGTCTCGACTACCGGATTTAGAACTGGAAGCGGACTCCGAGCCTCATAATAAACGGGTTGAGGTATTCATTGATTTGGTAGTTATGAGCATACTTTTGAAACGACTTACTGCCATCTTTGTCGATATAAAGCGTGCCTTCATTCTTGTCATATCGTCTGTTGATGATAGCTTTATTAAGCACATTAAATCCATCAGCCATCAGGTAAATTCTGCCAGTATCACCGAGTCTGATCTCTTTTTCCAACCTGAGGTTGAGCTGGTAGAAAACAGGTAGAGTGTCAGAACCGAATTTATCAAGGTAAACCGTAACAGATCTGTTATAGGTATTCGGCCATGTCTTATCAGTGATGGTCATATAGTGAGGAATAACATAACCCTGACGGGCATTAAAGGTGAAGGAAATATCGAAGCCATAAGGTAGCTGATAGAGGCCTTCCAGCTTGACCATCCAGTGAGAGAAAACATAGGCACTGATTTTACCTGAAGCGCCTCCAATATGAGGGGCATAAAGTTGATCCTGCAGAGCCCAGAGGTTGGTTGGGTTCTGGTAACCATCAACGTAGTGCTGTCTCTGATCCATATAAGAAACAGAACCATCCAGCATCCACTTATCAGAAAGTCTCTTGTTGAACAGCAGATCAATACCCCAGTAAGTATTATAGTTACCGTTAAGAGTGTGATAGTAATAAGGAGTATAACCATAACCCTGGGTCATTAAATAATAGGGTTTGCCAGCACCGGCACCAAGATTCACCCCGGAAGCTCCGGGAACATTGCTGAGATCCGTAGGAATTGTCCCAGCCTGAGAATAAACATGGAAATCCTGAATAACACTCTGCCCGTTAATGCGATAATCTCCATAGGGACCATTGGTATAATAGGGAACATCCCAGCTGAAGTGATTATATTTTCTGTAAACAAAATTGAGACCAACACTCAGGTTCTTTCTTAACTCGTGCTCGACCGTAGCCAGAAGTTCATAAGTCCGGCTGGAAGTGGCCTTGTTGTTGACAAAATAACGAGAAGGTCCAGGAGTAGTATTTCCTGGAGTAAATCCACCCCACATAATACCTTGAAGCAGATTAATGGCATCCGGATTAACAGCTCCATTTACAATAAAAGGAATGGGCGCGTAGGTGTCGGGGTCATTCCAGTAGAGTTCATTGGCCTGCATCTTCATATCCTTGTTGGCATCCAGCCACCAGAAATTAAGCCAGCAACCGGCCGCACCATATGGGTTAAATAGATAGTTGGCAGAACCTGTACCCATAAAGTCGCCATATATCGAGCCGCTCAGCTTTAAGACGGTTTTACCCGT
>Ga0315298_1001521_pt1 | contig 42170 bp, 36 predicted proteins | sample WHS_1_MG_FD_203077 | JGI IMG/M metagenome (GOLD analysis project Ga0315298, IMG submission 203077) | Extremophilic microbial mat communities from Washburn Hot Springs, YNP, Wyoming, USA - WHS_1_MG | ecosystem: Environmental > Aquatic > Thermal springs > Hot (42-90C) | place: USA: Wyoming... | reverse complement strand
TCCTTCGTTAAAGCGGTTGCAAAGGTATAACATTTTTTTCTTTCCCAAAAGAACTCTGCAATTTTTTTGTTTTTCTCCAGTTACTTTTTATTCATTTCTCTGAGTGAAAAAGCGGTTGCAAAGATAATCACTTTAATACCATACTTCCAAATTTATTTTCCTTTTTTCTTCTTCATTTTGTTGAAACCATCGATCAAACTATTGGCTATAAATGAAATATTAATGCAACTTTTCTTTCTTTGATGGCTCGATTCTCTGGCAATCATGCTTGTTTTACGCACATCTATCATACTAAATTAACATCATTGGCCGATTTTGAACAAGCATTTTCGCAACATCGACATTCTTTGATTCAAAAATCTCGTGTATCTTTGTTTCGAAAGATTTGTTCACCTCATTTCTAATCATCACAATTCATTTACGCATGAAGAAACTATTAAGCACATGGATTATTTTTAGTATTGCTGTATTCTATGCTTACACTCAAGTAGTACCAACCTACCAAATCATAGCTCCGGCAACGATTGAAAGCAAAAACTATTATTTTGTTTCTTTATTGGAACATTTACCGTCCGCAAGGAACCTGATTGACCATGATTCTTTGTTAGTTCATCTCTGTACAGAAAAAAGAAAGGCATTAAGCAAAGCGACAACAGCCAATGAAATCATCTCGGCCTTTCAATTTTCACCTAACGAAATTGAAACAGTCGGGAATCGTCTGATATTTCTGTATTATAAAGGCAATATACTGGATAGCCTTCTTAGAAATCATCTTCTTCCATCAGGGTGTTACATTCTTCTTGCAAAAAAATTTCAAGGAGCAGCCCTACTAAAAGCCATTTGGGAGCAGGATGCCAATGGAATGAATGAAGCCATCGATGTGTATGCCGCCGGCAAAAAATCGGCTTATCCAACCATCGATTCCATCTCCTTTGATGTGCATAGCCCTTTATTCATCAAAGGAATACTTCCAGCATGTCAACAAAATATTGAAGCCCTTGTGAAAGGAAATTCAGCCTTCTTTGCTGTGCCATTAACGGCCGTGCAAACCATACTCGATGTCAATGACAGAGACTTGGCTACAGATTACGAGCCCTTGGGGAAAGGAGTCAATCAAAAAAGTTATATCATGATAAAAAATACTCATTGGCAAAAATATCCCTACACGGCCATTTTGGTTTTGGGTGCCGGACCGGAAACCCTCTCGACCGAAATCAGTCCTTTCGGAAGATTAAGAGCAGCATACGCTGCCCTGCTGTATAAAAACCATCAAGCTCCTTTTATCATTGTGTCGGGAGGCAAAGTTCATCCTTATCATACGCCTTATTGTGAAGCCTATGAAATGAAAAAATACCTGATGAATCATTGGGGCATTCCGGAAGAAGCCATTATCATGGAACCACATGCAAGACATACGACTACCAATGTTCGAAATGCAGCAAGAATTATGATTAGACAAGGTTTTCCAATGAATCGACCGGCTCTGATGACTTCATCAGCTTCTCATATTGATTACATACAGGATCAAAAGCAATTTGCCGAACGATGCAAACAAGATTTGAATATGGTTCCCTATCGATTAGGAAAACGAGTCTCCCTTCGAACCATCGAATTTTATCCCGAAGAAGTCGCTTTGCAGATTAATCCATTGGAACCACTTGATCCTTGAAAATCAACAACATCACTTCATAAGCTGCCAATAAAAGAAAGACGCTGCTTACATCAGCTGAACAAGCTATGATTCTTGTTTATTTTGGACGGATTTGGCCACTGCCTGTAATGAGCCATTTATAAGTCGTCATTTCATGCAAAGCCATTGGCCCACGGGCATGAAGTTTTTGCGTACTGATGCCAATTTCTGCTCCCATCCCAAATTGAGCGCCGTCAGTGAAAGCTGTTGAAGCATTGACATAAACACAAGCGGCATCAACTTGTTTTTGAAAAAGTACCCTGTTCGATTCATGCTCGCTGATAATGGCTTCGCTGTGTTTTGAACTATAACGATCAATGTGTCGCATTGCTTCTTGAATGGAGTCCACTGTTTTGACGGCCATTTTATAATCTAAAAATTCCGTTCCGAACGATTCTTCTGTAGCATTTTTCAATAAAGCATCAGGATAGTGGCCGTGCAAAACCGCAAAAGAGGGTTCGTCTGCATAAATGATGACATGATCGTCAGCCAACATAGCCACTAACAATGGTAAATCTTGAAGTCGTTTTCGATGTATCACCAGACAATCCAATGCATTGCAAACACTGACGCGACGCGTTTTTGCATTGTGAATGATCGGAGCGCCTTTTTGCACATCTCCAAATTCGTCGAAATAAGTATGACAAATGCCTGCACCTGTCTCAATAATTGGAACTCGTGCATTTTCTCTCACAAAATCGATCAATTTCTGACTGCCACGAGGAATAATTAAATCAACCTTCCCAACTGCGTGAAGCAATTCCAGCGTACTCTCACGTTCCGTCGGAAGCAGCGACACCATGTTCACATCTAAGTTGAATGATTGCAAAACACGATGAATAAGATTGACAATAGCCGAGTTCGAATGATCTGCATCCGAACCGCCTTTGAGCAAACAAACATTCCCTGACTTTAAACACAGCGAAAAAACATCAAAACTCACATTGGGACGAGCTTCATATATGATTCCAATAATACCAAAAGGAACGGTCACCTTTTGAAGTTGCAATCCGTTGGGCAAAGAACGTTCCATTAAGATTTCTCCAAGTGGGGAAGGCAGTTCTGCCACCTGATGCATGTCGGAAGCAATAGCCTGAATACGATCAGCCGTTAACTTCAACCGATCATATTTTGGATCGTCAGGATCCATCTTTTCCAAGTCTTTTCGATTGGCTGACAACAATGAATCAGTCTCCTTCACGGCATGGTCGGCAACCGCGTGAAGCACCTGACGAATCCGATCATCATCCAATGAATGGATGGACGCAACTGCTTTTTTTGCTTGTTCAAGAATCAGAGATAATGTGCTCATGATTTGGGTTTTTTAAATAGATGATACAGATTAATGATAATGATGGCACCATTGGCAACGATCACCGGAATGCTCGGCAATAGAAAGCCGTAGGCTACAAAAAGAGCACATCCGACACTATTGACTATACGGATGTTTTTTACATTTTTCAAAGCAAAAGATACAACAATGGTAGCCGAAGCTGCATAACCTAAATAATCTACGTAATTCATCATGATTCTATTAAATGGTTTAGAGAAAAAAGGGCGCAAATTTACCGTTTTTTTCTAAATACATGATGCACTTTCCGAAGAAAACTTCATTTTTTTAAGCAAATCACATGCTTCGACAAACAATCTCCCCACAAGTGATCATTCACCACTACGTTCATCCAGCTTATTTAAGAATCGTTTTATCCTGTTTTTAAAATGTTGGAACGTCCATTCCATAAACCATTTCCCCAAATCATCGGTCCATCGTTGAGGATGTGTCGTCATCATCCATTGTTCTGGTAAATGATCATGCACAATGGCATCAATCAATTGATCCGTCGTTTTAACATCCAAACGAAATCCCGAATTGACGCGATCTCTTCGATTGCTTTTAAGATCATTCCATCGTCTTCCGGTATCCGTTAAATATCCTAAGAGTTGAAAATCAAGATCTAAATAAGGTTCTCCAATCAGTTGCCAGTCATGATAATCAGCCTCTTTCCACAAGTCCCGGTTGTCGTATGCAAACATGGGACTACCATGCATGCAAATGGTTTGTACCGGATAAAAGGAGCGGAAATAACGTAAATGTTCATCAAATAAATGAATGGCTTTAGCAACATCGCCTTTTGCCGTTGTTAAATCTTCGTAATGATAGCCAATTTCATGACCCATGGCAACGATTTTTCTGATCATTTCAGGTCGATTGCTTTTTGGCACGATCCGAAAATAATAAGTCGCGTTAATGTGCAATTGATGTTCCAGTTCAGCCATGCGCAGCGAACACCCAGGACAAGCATCCACATCATGCCTCAAGAGAACAAATTTCCCCTGTTTATTCCCTTTGAAATAGGATTCAACGGTTCGAAATTCATATCCCTTTGATTGCAAAGTGATCAATAACGTTTGATATTTGGCTAACGTAAAATCCATAAAAAACGTTTAAGAGAAAGAGTACACAAAATCAGGTTGTTGCAAAATGATGCTTTGACTTTCAGGATAATGTTCAATAAACCAAACAAAAAAAGCCGTGACATCAATCTTATCTGCTAAAAAGTTGCTTCGTTTTCTCTGCCATTCATCCTTCAAATGAGTCTCATTCAGAAGGGATTGAATCGTTCGTTTCATTGGTTCAAATTGGTCAGGTTGAAATCCGAAGGCTAACCCGTAACGATGAGTTAATTCCTCAATCACCGTCAATTGTCCCACCAATGAATTGCAACGAAAAGCAGGTGTTCCCAAAATAGCTGCTTCGGAGGTCATGGTTTGACTATCGCCAATAAACATCGTGGCATAATGGAGCAAATGATGAATTTGATGCGGAGCCATCTTCATTTGATACGGCATTAATTCTTTTTCCGTCATGCGTTCAGTCGTGATCAATACACGGCCGAAAGGTTCGAGCATCCTGATCAGTTCAAGCTTTTGAAGCAATGAAAGTCCTTGTACGTTCCCGTCATGATGCGCCTTGAAAGCATTAAACCGCATGATAAAGAAAGGCATTCCAACTTCTAATCCAATGGATTTCAACACAGTAGAATCAGGCTTAAAATGATTCGGATGAAGATAAGCCAACTCATGACTGCCAGGGTAAAAGATCGAAGGATTTTTTGCCCTGTGTCCTTTCAAAGCCGCAGGAGAAAGAACAACCGAAGCAAACGGATGAGCAAAACGTACTGTTAACGGTTGAACTGCATCATCGTCATCGTCAAAAAAAAGCGATGGAAACCTCATCAATCGACCTAACTGGGCAACATTGACCGATGATCCAACGCCTATTTCGATACGATGCTTACGAACAATAGCCCTTAAATGATATAAATCACGAACTTGTGTCCATGCTTTTCCAACCAATGAATCTTTTTTGGATCCGGGCAGCGAAATATACTCAATCTCCTCAAATTTCAGCAATTGTTTTGCTGCCGGTATGTCCTTGACAGTGACAATCACGAAATGACCATGTTGTCGAAGTTGTCGAATAACATGTTTAAATAAGTGAACATGAGCAGGATGACAAATATCTACAAGAATTCTCATGGGTAAAACATCTTTATGGCATGGAACACGTCATAACCTAACTTTTGACTCAACCGAATGATCTATTCGATCCATTTCATACGACTTTAATGTAAAAAATATACGGATGATACGAACGGTCAGTCATCTCCTTTTTTATTTTAATATATTGATAAATAACATATTATTGAATCCATTGCCAAAAACGAAAAGCCAATTTCATGACATTAAACAGCGGTTTATTGTGATACAATTCATATCGTCCGAAATTCACCAGGGTTCCCCCAAAACTCTTTTTGTAATCACGAACACCGTAGGGAACCGAAGGTTTCCCAGCACCGCCGAAATCAAAAAGGGTAAATCCTTCCTCCTTGCCTTTCACCAGAACAGTCCAAGGCATCAAATCGTTAGGACGCAATGAATAAAACGCCTCATCACTGCCCGCATACCAGTCATAAAGCATGTTTTTGTAGGCTAAAAGATACATTGTTCCGATCAATCGATCTTGATAAAAAGCGCCATAAACCTTCAAATAACCTTGTGGTACAAGCAATGCAAAGGCCCGCTCAAATAATGCTTTTGGAGCAAGAGGGAGTTTTTCTCGACGATATAAGTCGCGAATGATCCTCCACGAATGCTCTCGTTCCGCTTCCGTTGAAAGTTCTCGAACTTCTACCGCCTCTTTTTGTGCATGGCGAATCGCATTTCTTCTTTTTGAACGAATCTCTTTCCATAATGCATCTTCATCCTTTCGCAAATCAATCAAAATATCCAGATGATCTTCAAAAATAGCATGATGAGCCATCAAAGCAGCGTGACAAGATGACATATCAAACAAATTACGAAACTCAGAAAAGATAGCTTTCCACTTCATTTTCTGAACAAAACGTTGCAGCAAAACTCCTGCAGCTTCAGGGTATTGAGCGTCAACAAGCGGACCTCCGACCACAATGACCCGAGAAGTCACATAGCGCGCCATTCCGCCGTAAACATGATGACGAATGGCAACCAAAATCCCGATCATCTGTTGGTTATCCGCATGATAAGCCGCCACAACAAAGGGTTGGTAACCTTTCACATCTTGATGCAGCTCAACATATTCAGGCGTTTGAAAAAAAGTTCCATTGGGATGTTCAGCCACAAACAACGACCATTGACGGCGATCAATCAGTTGCCATTGATCTGTCCACGCGATGGATGTATGAGTCTCCGTCATGATTCTTGAACAATATGTTGGTAAACATTCCGAAGTTGCATGGCTATAGAATCAAGATCCAATCCCATTTGCATTATTTTATTTCTGCCGTTAGTTCTTTTGCCCGAGACGGAAAATTGAATCGCCTGTTTTAGTTTTCCGGCCATTTCATCAGGATCAAAAGAAGTCACAAAACATCCGTCCACTTCTTTCATGATCGTTGCAACATCGCCCACATCGGTTGAAACAACCGGACAATTGCATGCCATAGCTTCTTTGATCACTTGCGGAGAGCCTTCGTGAAAAGAAGTCATCAGCACCACATCGGCTGCATTCAACAGCACTTGCACTTCATGCCGTGAATAGCCGACCAACGGCACCAGCGTAATAGCCGAAAGCGGCAAAACAGCCAATTGTGCTAACGCATAATTTTTAACCTGATCGTTCGGATTTCCGGCAAAAAGGATATAGACAGATTCCTCATTCCATGTCAGCCTAATGCGAGCATCACGCTTGGGCATGGGATAAAACAATGACAAATCGACACCGCAAGGAATCACGGCAGATCGTTGCTTATGGTTCATCATATCCATTAATCGTTGCGAAACAAAGAGATTATAACGGGAACGCCGTACGGCCAACTCCGAAAAAGGCCGTACAAAAGGTTCATTGATATCGCTCCCATGATAAGTAGTCACCACCGGCACACGCCGTTGAAAAGTAGCAAACAACCCCGACAAGCCATAATGAGCATGAATCAAATCAGGATGAAATTCGGAAATCGAACGTTTCAACAACGGCAACGAAGATAAATAGCCCATGATTCCTTTTTTTTCAATTGTAAAATAGGAACACTCCATCCCCAACCGGCACAAGCTTTCAACCTGTTCGGAAATAAAAGGAGCTATTTTCCCGTTCTTTTTTCGGCAAACGATGAGTACTTTCATCCGTTTAGTTTTATCTTTTTTCACCAAGAATGTATGACACGCGCCTACTAACCTTTCCCTTGAGCACAACCTGTTTGATGTCTCATTTCACCATATCATGCCAAGATGATGCACAACGCATGAATGATACCATCTCCGCCTGTCGGGCTAAGAAGTTACAAATCAATTCTTATTAGTTAAAATAGAATCCATCTGATCAGGCAGCACAAAGATAATGATTTAGCTTCACTTTTGAGATTTTTACCCATTTTTGAGACAACACCCATCGATATGAATGAGGTTCTTCATTCGCTTCATATACCAAACAATAAAAAACGTGAAATTACCATGTCCAATGACAACAGCGTCATCACAATGTGATTGTTTTTGAGGAATTTATTGATTTTATTTTTTTTACAAATGAAAAAACCATTTGCTTTGAATCATTTTATTTTGTTATTTTGTAAAAATAAATTCTTTATGATATTACATAATTTATCCGATCAAAACTCCTTACTCAATCAGTTTTTGAAAGAAATCAGAAATGTTGACATTCAAACTGATAGAATGCGATTTCGTCGTAATATTGAACGAATCGGCGAAGTAATGGCTTATGAAATCAGCAAGTCATTACTCTTTCGAAACGAAGAAATTAAAACCCCGTTGGGTAAAATTGAGATGCCGATTCCCGACGAACCCATTGTTTTAGGCACCATTTTGCGGGCAGGATTACCATTTCATAACGGTTTTTTACATTATTTTGATCATGCTGAAAACGCCTTTGTTTCAGCTTATCGAAAATATAAAGACGCCTTGAAATTCGATATTTTTATCGAATACATTGCATCACCGTCCATCAGCGGAAAAACTTTGATCATCACCGACCCAATGCTTGCAACGGGCAGTTCAATGGAATTAGCCATCGGCGCACTCGAAACCAAAGGAGCCCCTGCACACATTCATATTGCAACGATCATTGCCAGTCAACCTGCCATTACCTATTTACACGATCACATGGCCGGTGATCACATTACGTTATGGACAGCAGCCATTGATCCCGAATTAAACGAACATTCATACATCATTCCGGGACTGGGAGATGCAGGCGATTTGGCTTACGGTGAAAAGTTATAATAAATCTTTTTCTGCTGTGTGTCATCGTTCCAAACGATGGATACAACGGGCTGACAACCAACGACATGTTACTGAAGTCCTTTGATTCATTGACCTATTCATTTCATTCTGATGAAACAAGAAATTAAAATGCTTATAGTCAATGAAATGATTATTTTGCCGAGTTCCAACCATCCTTAGCGTTTAAAAAATAAAACGAATCGTATGAAAACTTTCTTTCTCAGTTATTGGAAAACCATTGGAGTGGTGTTGATTATTTTTTATCTCTCCATTGCTCCAAGTTCGGAATTTCAACCCTTTCAATATTTTCCAAACGAGGACAAAGTGGTTCATTTTCTGATGTATTTTACGTTGGCTTTCGTACTTCTGTGGGATACGACACGACGAAATCCGGGTAAGAAGCTGGAAAATCATTCCATTTGGATTTGGGTCATTGGCATTCCTGCATTGTTTGGAGGAGCCATGGAACTTTGGCAATGGCTATTAACGACATCACGCACCGGCGATTGGTTGGACGAATTGGTTGATACCATCGGCGCCACGGTGGGTTATTTAGTCGGACGCCTATTGATTAAAATCTATTTTAAACATAAAAATGGATAATGAATCCTCATTACGCTATCCCATTGCGCTTACTTTTATCAAAGGTATCGGACCAATTTCAGCCAAGAACCTAATTGCTTTTTTCGGAAGTGCTGAACCAATATTTAATGAAAGCGCCCATGCATTGGAAAAAATCCCAAACATTGGTACTTCGTTGGCAAATGCCATTGTTAGTCAACGCGAAGCAGCGCTCGAACGTGCCGACACGGAGATGGATTACCTCCAAAAACAACATATTCGTGCCATCGTTTATACCGATCCAGACTATCCATTTCGACTCAAAGAGTGCGATGATGCTCCCATTGTCATTTATTACGACGGTACCATTTCGCTCAATGACGGCCATTTTGTTTCCTTTGTGGGCACGCGTACCCCGACGGATTACGGAAAATCGTGGTGCTATGCGATGATTGAAGACTTAGCCGTCAAACTAAAAAACCTTGTCATCATCAGTGGATTAGCTTACGGCATTGATATAACCGCTCATAAAGCAGCATTGAAAAATCACATTCCAACCATTGGCGTGGTGGCTCACGGACTTGACCGCATTTATCCAGCCACTCATACCCCTATTGGCAATAAAATGGCTCAGCATGGAGGCATTATCTCAGAATATCCAATCGGCACCAAACCCGATAAACCCAATTTTGTACAACGCAATCGAATCATCGCAGGAATGAGCGATGCTATTGTCATTGTTGAATCTGCGGCACGTGGAGGCGCTTTGCTGACAGCCGATGCCGGCAATCTTTACAACCGTGACGTTTTTGCATTGCCCGGCAGGGTTGGCGATCTTCATTCTGAGGGATGCAACATGCTGATCAAACAAAACAAAGCACTCTTGATTGAAACATCGGATGATTTAATTAAAATCATGAATTGGGAAGCCACTCAACCAACTGCTGCTCAACCAACACTTTTCTCATCACTCTCTCAGGATGAACAAACCATTTTGATGACGCTGCGAAAATTCGACTCCATTCAAATTAATCTGTTGACCATTCAATTGAAATGGCCTGTCGAAAAACTCTTTGCTTTGTTACTTGAAATGGAGTTCAAGGGACTCATTCGTTCTCTCCCCGGCAATGTTTATCAAGCTATTCATTGAAAGATGAATTGGTGAAAAAGTGAAAGGATCAACAAGGATGCCTTTTTGAACATTTTCATCCTCGTTTGATGAAATGAGTTTAAATGAACGTTTATTGTTGTTCGTTTTAAAAGGGTTTGCAAAGCGTTTGCAAACCCTTTTAAAACCCTTTTCTTTGTTCAGGACGGAAAAACCATCAATTACCCATTTCGGAAAGAAATTTGATACGAACCAAACGAACTTCCTCTTCGGTGAAATCCTCTTCGCCCAATTCTTCCATGGCATCGGCCAAATCGTCCGAATCGGCTTCACGAAAATATTCCACAATGGCATTGATATGATCATCATCCATGATTTCATGCAGGAAATAATCAATATTAATTTTGGTGCCCGAATAAACAATGGACTCAACTTCATCCAACAATTCATCAAAATCGAGTCCTTTGGATTCAGCTAAATCATCCAAAGCCACTTTCCGATCAATGGCCTGAATGATGGATACTTTTAATTTGGATTTATTGGGAACCATCCTGACGCGTAAATCTTCAGGACGTTCAATTTCATTTTCGGTAACGTGACGTTTGATCAGCGCAACAAACGGATCACCGTAGCGTTTTGCTTTACCAGCTCCGACTCCCGGAACATTCTGCAACTCATCGATGCTGATGGGATAAGTTGTAGCCATTGCTTCGAGTGACAGATCCTGAAAAATCACATACGGCGGAAGGCCATACTGTTTTGACAGTTTCTTTCTCAAATCAACCAACATGGAATAGAGTGCCGGATCCACAGCGCTCGTTCCACCGCCGCGCATAGGAACTTCTTCTTCATCTTCTTCAAAGTCCGTATTTTTCACGATCAGGAACGAAGTAGGACTTGCCATGTATTTTTTCCCTTTGGGGGTGATTTTGAGCAACCCGTAGTTTTCAATGTCTTTTTCAATGAAACCGGCCAACATCGCCTGCCGGATAATGGCTTCCAAAAAGCTGACATCTTCGTCCTGAGCCGTTCCAAACTGCTCAATCTCATCGTGATGATACGATTTGATGTCTTCGGTTTCAACACCTCGAAGCACATTAATGATATAATCCGTTTTGAACCTTTCTTTCAGTAAACTAATGGTTTCCATTATCAACAAAAGAAGATCTTGCACCTCAATTTGTTTTTTGGGATGTAAACAGTTATCACAATTTCCGCAATTATCCTCCATAAATTCTTCTCCAAAATAATGTAACAATACTTTTCGACGACACACTGAAGTTTCGGCATACGCCTGCGTTTCCAGCAGCAGTTGTTTTCCGATTTCCTGTTCAGCCACCGGTTTTCCCTGCATAAACTTTTCTAACTTTTGCAAGTCTTTAAATGAATAGAAGGCAATACACACGCCTTCGCCTCCATCACGGCCGGCCCTTCCCGTTTCCTGATAATATCCTTCCAAACTTTTCGGAACCTCATAGTGAATGACAAAACGCACATCCGACTTATCAATTCCCATGCCAAAAGCGATGGTCGCCACAATTACCTGAACTTTATCCATCAGGAATTTGTCTTGATTTTCAGCTCTCACCGCACCATCCAATCCGGCATGATAAGGCAAAGCGGTGATGCCGTTCACCTGCAATGTTTCGGTCAACTCTTCCACCTTTTTTCGGCTCAAGCAATAAATGATGCCTGCCTTTTTAGGCTGCGATCGAATGAACTTAATAATTTCTTTATCAATTTCATTGGTTTTGGGCCTAACTTCATAATAGAGATTGGGACGATTGAAAGACGATTTAAAGAGGTTTGCATCCTGCATCCCCAAATTCTTCAATATGTCATGCTCCACTTTGGGAGTTGCACTTGCCGTCAATGCGATGATGGGCGCTTTACCAATTAATTGAACAATCGATCGAATGTTTCGATATTCCGGTCTGAAATCGTGTCCCCACTCCGAAATACAATGTGCTTCATCGACAGCATAAAACGAAATAGTCAATTTGGAAAGAAACTCGATATTTTCATCCTTTGTCAGTGACTCAGGTGCCACAAAAAGCATTTTTGTTTTTCCTGACAAAATGTCGTCTTTAACTGTATCAATAGCCGAACGTGTTAACGATGAATTCAGAAAATGAGCAATTCCCTCTTCTTCGCTCACGCTTCGGATCGCATCCACCTGATTTTTCATCAATGCAATCAAAGGCGAAATAATGATGGCTGTACCCGGCATCATCAATGCAGGAAGTTGATAGCACAATGATTTACCACCTCCGGTAGGCATCAATACAAACGTATCATGCCCATCCAATAAGCTTTTTATAATGGCTTCTTGTTGACCCTTAAAGGTTTCAAATCCAAAATATTTCTTTAATTGTTCCTTGATTTCGGATTCCTGTTGTATCATATTGTCAGTAAAACAGACGTCAATTCCTCTTCGGTGAGATGGCTAACCAATAAACATTTGACATTCAAACATAAAACTTCAGACTGCATTAGCATAGGCGATGAAAAAAGGATCTTCTTTTTTTGCATAAACAAATTTATAAACAAGTTTTTCATATCACCTCATGTTTTCAAAAAAAAAATCGGGAAAACATGCAAATAAATGGCACAATATAGCAAAAAAAATATAATATTTGAAATGAATTCTTTATTGAATCCGTCCATAGGAATAAAAAAAGCGAAATAAGAGATGCATGTATCTTATTTCGCAAAGGCTGTATGGCCGATCACACTTCATGGAATTTCATTTTAGAACCCTTTGCTATGTTTCCGTGACTTTGAATGATCCATCTTTCGGTAATCGGGTTCCACATCCAATATAAGTATGACATCGTCGATTGATTAAGCTGATAACGTGTTTAATCGTTCCATCTTCTCTTTGGCAAAATTCAACGTAATTCGTAATTCTTTCTTTCGGGTTGATGGAATTTCAAACATGGCATCCATCATAATGGTTTCCACGATGGAACGAAGTCCCCGAGCGCCTAATTTAAATTCAATCGCTTTATCGACGATGTAATCCAACACCTCTTCATCAAACTGCAAATTGACGTGATCCATTTCAAACAACTTGACATATTGTTTGACAATCGAATTTTTAGGTTCAGTCAAAATTTGACGTAACGAATGTCGATCGAGCGGATTCAAATAAGTCAAGATGGGTAAACGTCCGATGATTTCAGGAATCAATCCGAATGATTTCAGATCCTGCGGGGTGATGTATTGCAGAAGATTGGAACGGTCAATGCTTTTGGTTTCCAAAGTGGAATTGAATCCGACCACATGGGTGTTGAGACGTTGAGCGATTTTTTTCTCAATGCCGTCAAATGCACCGCCCACCATGAATAAAATATGTTGTGTATTGACGGGAATCATTCGTTGTTCGGGATGTTTTCGCCCACCTTGCGGCGGAACATTGACCACCGAACCTTCGAGTAGTTTAAGTAATCCTTGTTGAACCCCTTCGCCACTGACGTCGCGCGTAATGGACGGATTGTCGCCTTTGCGAGCAATTTTGTCAATTTCGTCAATAAAGACGATGCCGCGTTCTGCCGATTTCACATCATAATCCGCCACTTGTAACAAACGGGTTAAGATGCTTTCGATATCCTCGCCTACATAACCGGCTTCGGTGAAGACCGTTGCGTCAACAATGGTAAAAGGAACATGCAATTGTTTAGCAATTGTCCGTGCTAACAACGTTTTGCCTGTTCCTGTCGGGCCCACCATGATGATATTTGATTTTTCAATTTCCACATCATCACCTGAATCACGTTGCATCAAACGTTTATAATGATTGTAAACCGCTACGGATAGAAATTTTTTCGCATCGTCTTGTCCAATGACATATTGATCGAGAAATGCTTTTATATCTTTAGGTTTAGGGAGGGAATGATCGTTGAATTTCAGATCAGATGACGATTTAGTTGAAAATTCGAGCACCAAATCATGTGCCATTTCAACACAATCCACACAAATTGCTCCCTGCAACCCGGTTATTAACGAACCCACTTGGGATTCGGGGCGTCCGCACATAAAACAGATACGATCCGGCCCTGCTTTTTTTGCCATATTCTCAATGAATCAATTTAGAGCTTTTGTTCCCGAAACAACACTTCGTCGATCATGCCATATTCTTTTGCTTCAGCGGCAGTCATCCAATAGTCTCGATCCGAATCTTTTTCGATCCGTTCATAAGGATTTCCGCTGTGTTCGGCAAGGATGGTGTACAGTTCGGTTTTTAATTTTTGAATTTCGCGCGCCGTAATTTCAATATCGGAGGCTTGTCCCTGAGCGCCACCCATAGGCTGATGAATCATGATACGCGAATGCTTGAGTGCCGAACGTTTCCCTTTCGTGCCGGCAACCAAAAGCACAGCGCCCATTGAGGCAGCCATGCCGGTACAGATCGTGGCTACTTTACTGCTGATAAACTGCATGGTATCATAAATGCCTAATCCAGCATAAACGGAACCACCCGGTGTGTTCAAGTAAATGGAAATATCTTTCCCTGGATCAGCCGAATCCAAATAAAGCAACTGTGCCTGAATGACATTGGCAACATAATCGTCAATGGGCAATCCTAAAAAAATGATTCGATCCATCATTAAACGGGAAAAAACATCCATTTGCGTCACGTTCAATTGACGCTCTTCCAAAATAGAAGGTGAAATGTAATTATCCGTAAACGATGTATATTGATCTAAAGATAACCCATTCATTCCTAAATGCTTAGTAGCATATTTTCTAAAATCGTTATTCATGTTTGTCCATTTTATTTTTCTGCATTAACGTTTCGAAAAACCGCGCGGCCGAATGCCTCTGAATGGTTCTTCGTTGGTAGAACAAAGATAATCCATTTTATCAAAAACAACGCAATGGATTTAGTTCTTTTATCATCACGGTTTTTTCTGCCGTTTTGTAGAAGTTCGTTCAATCAGACTGCGAAAAACGCACCAACATCATTCGTTGCCTTTGCATCCGTTGATTCATAACTTATTGCATCACTCAAATAGCTTTATGCCAACGAAACCCGATTGAAAATCCTCTTTGAGGGTTAATCAAACATGCGTTTGAAGTGTTCAAAGAAATTTCGTGTAGCCGTAGTAGTTGGCTTCACATTAGGCGAATCGTTGAGTTTTTCAATGATTTTTTGTTCATCTTTGGTCAATTTTTCTGGAATATAAACACCAAGATGAACCAATAAATCTCCATGACCGTAACGATTCACATCAGGCAATCCTTTGCCTCGCAGCCGCAAGATTTTGCCGGGTTGCGTTCCTTGTTCAATCTTTACCTTCACTTTTCCGTCAATAGTAGGAACCTCAACAGAACCGCCTAAAGCAGCAGTGGTAAACGGAAGCAACAAATTATAAACCAAGTCGTTTCCATCACGAACCAAGTAAGGATGCGGTTCTTCTTCGATCATGACTAATAAATCGCCGTTAGTTCCACCCCGTCGAGCAGCATTCCCTTTGCCTTTCAATGAGAGTTGCATGCCTTCGCCCACACCAGCTGGAATGTTGATGCTGATCACTTCGTCCTGACGAACGACTCCTTCGCCATTGCAGAAAGTACATTTTTTGGTAATGGTTTTCCCCTCGCCATTGCAGGTCGGACACACCGATTGTGTTTGCATCATTCCCAAAATGGTTTGTTGCACTCGTGTGACATGACCGGTTCCATGGCAAGTGGGACACGTAGTGACATCTTGCGGTGATTGAGCGCCGGTACCTCCACAATGAGAACAGGTGACATATTTATTGACTTTGATCTTTTTCTCAACGCCGCTGGCAATCTCCTGCAAGGTTAAACGCACTTTCACCCGCAAATCCGTACCGCGATTGTAGCGTTGACCTCCGCCACCGGAGCTGCCAAAACCACCAAATCCACTGAAATGGCCGCCAAAAATATCGCCAAAACGACTGAAAATATCGTCCATTGAAAATTCCATGCCAGCTCCTTGAAATCCACCGCCACCGGCTGCACCACCTACTCCTGCATGACCAAACTGATCGTACCGTTGGCGTTTTTGAGGATCACTTAATACTTCGTAAGCTTCAGCTGCTTCTTTGAATTTTTCTTCAGCTGATTTATCGCCCGGATTTCGATCCGGATGGTATTTTAATGCCTGCTTACGATATGCTTTTTTGATTTCTTCGTCTGAAGCCGTTTTTTCAACCCCTAATATTTCGTAATAATCTCTTTTTGTCATAATCTCCGGAAATTAATCTATACAGTAAACTTGTCACATGTTGCAATGAAAAGGGCATCACAGAAGGCATTATTCGCCCACAATGACTTTGGCAAAACGAATCACCTTGTCACGCAACATGTATCCTTTCTGCACTGAATCGATGATTTTTCCTTTCAACTCTTCCGATGGCGCAGGAATGGTAGTAATAGCTTCGTGGAAAGTGGTGTCAAAATCGCAATGATTGGAAGTGTCGATAGGTGTTACTCCATTTTGTTTCAGAAAATTCAGAAATTTGGAATAGATTAAAGCCAGACCTTCCTTCACGGCCACAATATCCGTTGTCTCTTCAGCCGATTTGAGGCCTCTTTCCAGATCGTCAATCAATGGCAATAAATTCACCAGGACTGATTCTCCTGCCGATTTGATCATTTCAGCTTTTTCGCGCAGGGTGCGTTTGCGGTAATTATCGAATTCGGCCATTAAACGCAAATGAGCATCGTTCAACTCATCATATTTCTTTTGCAAAGCAGCCAAAGCTTCATTCAGAGCTGCAACCTCTTTCGACGTATCTTCATCCGGAAGCAGTTTTTCTTCTGTTGCTTCCTCTGCTTGGTTGGTTTTCGGCTCTTGTTGCATCGTGGCTGCTTCTTGTTCAGCTTTTTCGTTTTCAGGAACTGACGGTTGTTCTATCCCTTTATCTTTCTTTTGCTTCATTTTCTATAATAGCTTATTAATTAGTAGGTTATTTTTCATTCTTTCTCGTCAAACCTTGATGGCAAAGAAAATCATTTCGATATTCTCATGAGCGTTTCTCTTTGACATCCAAAACATAGTGTATAAAAACCACGTTCATTGTGGTAGCTACAGCATAAATCAATCATCAACTGCAAAAAGTTTACCAACGAGAGGGAGACACTCATTTTGTCAGTTCCTTTCAATTTAGCTGCATTTTTGACAGCATTTTGACGTCTTAAGCATGATGATAAGGCTCGCCTTTTAGAATGGTCATAGCCCGATAAAGTTGTTCCACAAAAAAGAGACGAATCATTTGATGAGAAAAAGTCATTTTTGAAAAAGACAACCGGAAAGCCGCGCGTTGATAGACGGCATCAGAAAAACCGTACGGTCCGCCCACCACAAAAACGAGACGTTTTGACGGCACAAGCATCTTTTTTTGAAGCCAGTCGGCAAACTGTTCAGAGGTGAAATTTTCGCCGTTTTCATCAAGCAACACAACAAAATCCGTTTCATCCAATGCTTTTATTATCCATTCTCCTTCTTGTTTTTTCTGCTGTTCTTGAGTCCTGTTTTTCGTATTTTTTAATTCGGGAACAACCACCGTTTCAAACGAAACATAATGATTCAGTCGATCTACATATTTCTGAATTCCTTGATTCAAATACGATTCAGTGGTCTTACCAACCAATAATAATGCACATTTCATGAGTGTGAGCATATCACATTAAACAAACGCAACTTTTTGCAGGATCACAGCAATCAACCCGATCACATCCCTCCTTCGACACGGTGATACCCTAAAGTTCATAACAAGGTTGATCTATTCAACGGGAATAAAATCACAATACCAGAAGCCCTTGGTTGTTTCAGTTGAAGTGGAATGATCTTTATTTTCTTGTTTCAAAACCAATGGTTTGTACACTTTTTCGCCGATTGAAAACATAATTTTATGTTGAAAAATCGGGCCGTCAAAACAGAAGGAATGAAATTCACCATTTTCACCGCAAGGATCAACCCGTGCCGGTAATTGATCAATAAACGATTCATCGATAAGGCGTCCCACCCATTCTTTGCCCAAATAGGCATCATTGGTACTCGATAGGATTGATTTGAATTGGAGGCGTATAAAATCGCGAACAAGCAGCGCCGTATCCATTCCCCACAAAGGGAAAAAAGCCGACATGCCGATGTTGGCAAGTTGGCTTTCTCGATAAGCACGCAAATCAGCTAAAAACAAATCCCCGAAAACGACTCCTTGAATGCCTTCCGACTTGGCTTTCGTCAAAATTGATTCCATCTGTTTTTCGTACTCTGCATTGGTACCCTCATAAACATACGCTTTCAACAATGGGATCCCAATTTGAGCGGCTTGCTGTTCCACCAATTCTTCTCTGACGCCATGCATCGAAATTCGGTGAAGATTTCCGTTCAATGTTGTTAACAAATAACAGACATCATAGAGTTGATTGGACAACACATAATGCAGACAATAGGCTGAATCTTTTCCGCCACTCCAGCTAAAAATTACCTTTTTTTTATCCATGCATTTTAAAATCGTTGCTTTTCAATAAATCTGAACTTCTCATTATCAATTCATTCTATTTCAAATTCAAATACAAAAACACAAAAACAAGTATAGTCAATTTTTTTTGTTCGGCTGTTATCATTTTCATCCATCGTCCCTGCCTTGAACAGTGACTCTTTCACATTGGGTCGTTTCCCGTCATGCAGATCCTTGAAAATGAAAAGCCAAAAAATGAAAATGGAAAAACCATTGTAACAATGGCATCAAAAAAATATTAAAAAAAGAGTGGAATCAATCCATTTCGATGACGTCCATGCTTTGTTCATTTGAATGTTGTGTTCTAACTTTGCGTTCGGCTAAAACATAAACGAATGAAAACCATCGGCCTTCTTTCTGACACGCACGGATTTCTGGATCCTCGTGTCTTTCATCATTTTCAAACATGCGACGAAATATGGCATGCCGGAGATATTGGATCCATTGCTGTGGTGGATCAACTGACGGCATTCAAACCGCTTAGAGCTGTTCACGGCAACATTGACGGATATGACATTCGTCAGGTTTGCCCCATGTTTTTACGATTTCGATGCGAAGCGGTCAATGTATTAATCACACATATCGGAGGCTATCCCGGGCATTACAGTGCTGAAGGCAAAGCCTTGTTGACCATTGAGAAACCGGATCTTTTTGTTTGCGGACATTCGCATATTTTGAAAGTGCAATATGATGAACAGTTCAAGATGCTCACCATGAATCCGGGAGCAGCCGGTCAATACGGATTTCACAAAGTACAAACCTTGTTGCGGTTTGTCATTGAAGGAGAAAAAATTCGTGATCTGGAAGTCATTGAATTGACATCCAAAACCCATGTCAACGAATAAAAAGAAAACGCATGGTCAACCGATTTTTTCTGAACAGGAAAGATCAACCTGACCAAAATGGGTATGTCATTTTGTTGTAAAAAAAACAAACAAATGAAAGGAAACATGCTTTTTTTTTGACAATCGAGGCTTTTGTAGTACCTTTGTAGTAATAAAAAAGAAAAAATGGAAGAAAAAATGCACAAACAATTAACCATTGCGTTGGTAGCACATGACAGACGCAAAGCAGACATGGTGGACTGGGCAACTTATAATGCAACCACCCTTTCGCAACATAAAATAATATGCACCGGCACAACAGGCGGTTTAATTCAAGAGGCTTTTGATCAAAAAGGCATTCAGGTCAGTATCACGCGGGTCAATTCGGGCCCCATGGGTGGTGACGCCGAAATTGCAGCATTAGTAGCGCAAAAAAAGATCGATCTGGCCATCTTTTTAATCGACGATTTGTATGCTCAACCACACGAAGCCGACATTCAAATGTTGCTTCGTCAATGCCGGATTCACAACATCCCGATTGCCTGCAACCGATACAGCGCCGATTTAATGATTACCAGTCCGCTTTGGGACGATCCTACCTACGTGCCTGTCGATCCGAAATATGTTCCGTTTGACCGCAGCAAACTCAAAAAAAGAAAAAAATAACATCTGTTTTTATCATGCAACTCAACATCGCTGTGTTGCCCGGTGACGGCATCGGGCCAGAAATTGTACAAACAGCTTTGGAAGTAACCAAAGCCATTGCCAAGAAATTTGGGCATTCGTTGACGTATCAGTTCGGTTTAGTGGGCGCTTGTGCTATTGACAAAACCGGCAATCCTTATCCGGACGAAACACATGCGCTCTGCATGCAATCGGATGCTGTTTTGTTTGGAGCTATCGGCGATCCTCGTTTCGACAACGATCCATCGGCCAAAGTTCGTCCCGAACAAGGCTTATTAGCCATGCGTAAACAATTAGGACTTTATGCCAACATCCGACCGGTGACCACTTTCCCTTCCCTTTTGCATAAATCGCCTTTACGCTCCGACTTAATTGAAGGAGCTGATTTAATGTGCATTCGCGAATTAACAGGCGGCATTTATTTCGGAAAACCGCAAGGTCGATCTGATGACGGCAACAGCGCTGTGGACACATGCAGCTATTCACGTGAAGAGATCGAACGCATCGTTCGTTTAGCCTATCAATATGCTCAAAAACGTCGCAAAAAAGTGACCATTGTCGATAAAGCAAACGTGTTGGCTACTTCCCGATTGTGGCGTGAAGTCGGACAGCAAATTGCCGAAGAATATCCGGATATTACAACAGAATTCATGTTTGTGGATAACGCAGCCATGCAACTGATTCAATGGCCGAAACGATTTGATGTCATGGTTACCGAAAACATGTTTGGCGACATTTTGACCGATGAAGCGTCGGTGATCACCGGATCATTGGGTATGTTACCGTCAGCCTCCATTGGGATTCACACATCCGTCTTTGAACCCATCCACGGCTCTTATCCTCAGGCAGCCGGAAAAAACATCGCAAATCCGCTGGCCACCATTCTTTCAGCAGCTTTGATGTTTGAATATGCCTTTAATCTCATGCACGAAGGCGCATTGATCAGAAAAGCCGTCAATGCTTCGCTGGAAGCTGAATATGTCACCGAAGACATTTGTTCAAACGGGAAACCACGTTCTACAAGCGAAGTCGGTGAGTGGATCGTCAACTACATTCAATCATCATCCATGTGATTTTGCTTTCACATGATTCTCATGATAACCACCTGAAGCTCTTTACAACGAATTGGCTAAAAGAAATTTATCATAGAATCATTGTATCACTTTTAATGACCAATGCCGTGGCTCTTTTTGCTCAAAACAAAATGAGTGATACGACTACACGAATAGCTGTTCCATCCCCATGGGAGCACATCATTCATTTTCATGGCTATATTCAAACGCTACCCAAAAAATTAATGATTGCAGACAGCTTAAAGTTTAACGGATTCAAAACGGTGAAACGTCTCACCATCGATGATTTCATGAGATTGACCCAGGCAGCCTCCGATCAACATCGGAAAGAGATGGAAGCTATTTATAAACCATTGATCGAAGAACAGGAAAAAATCAACAAAGGCAGTTATAAAAAGGGATTATTCCAATACAATCCAACCATAGGAATCATGGATCCGAACAAAGAACCCGTTGAACTGATGAATCCAAACAACGAGAAAGATCGAGACCCCGATTGGAATGGAAGATGAGAAAAAAATGACCAATCCACAAAAAAATCGACCAGAGAATGTAACGAGTCCCGTTCATTCTCTTTTGTTTTTTTTTTGATATCAACATTCCTTCATTCAATAGGCAAGGAAGGAAAGTCTTTTTGGAGACGACTTCGATCAGAAAAACCTGATTGCAAAGCCTGCTTCAAAAGAAGCACTGCAGCCGCCTTGTCACCTTTTCGATAAGGAATAAAGGCAGAAAAATAAAACATATCCGGATTGTGCGGTTCCAACAAGCGGTAAACAAAAAGAATTTTAGCCAAAGAAAAATCGTCATTCGCCATCACGGCCTGCTGTGACATCGAATAACACGCTATGCCAAGAAAAGCTTTCAATCGAACGTACATGTCGTGCATGTAATCATTTTGATCTGTTTTGATTTGTTGATTCAAGTTGTTGATCTGTGCCTGCCACCAACTTTGATCCTGAGTGAAAAAGGCATTCATATAAAAGGAGCGAAGATTCATCTCTTCCATAATACTTTGGTTTAACGATGTCAACTCCTTTTGAAAAGCAGGATTGGCAGTCAAACGGTGAAAAACTTGTTTGAAAGCAGGCACTGTGTCAAACGGAAAAGCAGAAACCATGCTATGAGCCATCAGCGCTGCCTGCAAAAAATCTCCACGACGAATAGCAGTATCCATGAAAGAATTTTGCTTTTGCTCATAGGTGAGAAGCTCCGATAGAGAAGGATGCGGCAAATGATTCGATCGACAAGAAAGACGCAAAAACCCAATCGCATCGGACAAAAGCGAACTGTCTGGCCAATCGTGCGAAGCATGAGTCAGTCTTATGTTCAGATTGGTGGGCATCTTGTCAATAGGGAACAGATATGGTGCCGTTTCGATAAAATTAAAATCGTCCAACCCCGAAATGGAAAAAACCAGACATTGAATGTTCCGAAGCTGTTCAGGATTGGCCATTGCACCGCACATCAGCAGCCCGTCAACAGGATGAGACATCGCATACTGCAAAGCCATGCGCGCACCTCCTGAAAATCCAGAAAGGAAAATGACTTTTTGAACAGGATATTTTTGCTGCACATCCTGCACGAGATTCTCAATCAGCGATTCAAAGTCGGGGACATCATTTTTCACACGATCCGAAGCCACCAACAAACAATGATATTGATCGGCAGCCGATATGAATTTAGTTAATGCAAATCGTCCGGAGCCGTGTGCATCGAGGATCAACAACAACGGGATCTGTTCATCGCTCTTTTCCCGTTTCGGAATATACACTTCGTACTTGTTCAAAGGATCTAAGCGACAAGAATCCGAACGAATGACAGCTGATGTTGAAAACGATGAGGTTTCTGTGCCCCGACATGACAAAAACATTCCACCCCATAACAAAAGAAAGAAAAAAATCCTGTAGATGAGTTTCATACGGGACCATGTTAATCCGTTTAGAAAAGCGTGTCTATTCATCGGTAGTATCCCCAAAAATGAATAAGCGGTTCATTTAGGTAAATAAAAACATATCATTCCCCTTTTCTCGATTGCTTTTTCTAAAGATAGATAAGAAAGGCTTGCGAAGGCATAGCCGAAGCAAGACGGGTGAATTTGGATTTGGCAAAGCGGGCTGCATATACGTTTCGTATTTATAATCTCTATTTAGTCGTTCTTTTCAAACCGCATTGATGGGCTAAGCTTATTTTCTTATCATACAATTACAGTTACTTTTTCATACAGTTCCGGCAAACAATTTTGTTTCATTCTGAATTTTGTTCCGTGGTTATGTCCGGTTCTTGCATCAAAGTCCACCAAAATATTTCCTATTTCAATTTGATTAAGAAAGCCATCAAAGTTGAACTTCTGCAACATCATTACTTTGGTGTATTGGTATAATTCTCTGTCGGCCTCTTTCTTTACTTCTGCTTGGACATAAAAACAGTTAAGTAATTTGGTTCCTGCTTTATTGGAAAGGTCATCAAAACCCCAATATGGTTGTGGATCAAGTTGTCCTAAACCAACACTTTTTTCAACTTGTTTTAACCACTCACTATGTTTATCTGCAACTTTACTACTGTCAAATGAGATTAGAACTTTTCTATTTTTATGGTCAATAATCACCTGAAAACCTCTATCGCTAGGAGAAAGACCGTGAATCGTTTGCCTAAAACTCATTTCATTGTCGGGATACTTTTTACCTGCTTCTTGATGTGCCCAACCATATTTTAGCAACAAAACTTGCGGAACAAATTTTACTGCTCTTGGCGAAGGCTCAATGTGAAATAAAGTCGTAAGAGAAGAAGTGTTTAATCGTTGAGTTTTTAATTCCCATTCTGCTGCATTAGGAATTGGCAGATTGTTTTCTTCAATTCCTAACAAATCTTCAAGTGTGTTACCAATTCCACCCTGATTTCCTTGCCTAGCATTTTCTATCCAACCTTGTTCAGTAATTTTCTTTAGCTCTTGTATTAAGCTGTCTTTCGTGTAAATCTTCATTATTCTGTATTTTGAAATAAGGTTAAAGGTCTTATCCCTATTAACTCACTTTGTCTTTTATTTCGTTCAATTCTCTCTTCTGCCATCTTACAATAATCTGGAGACAATTCTATCCCGATATATTTTCTTTTAAGTCCCATAGCCACAACTGCGGTTGTTCCACTACCCATAAATGGGTCTAAAATTGTTTGTGCTGTCGTGGAAGATATTATTCTGTCAATAAGTGCAACCGGAAACGGTGCAGGGTGTTCATTCTTCATTTCTTGTTTAAATTCCCAAACATCACCATATGCGTTAGCTTTTGGTGCAAGTTTAAAGTTTGGTTTTGGAATTAAGTATATCACTTCATAAGTCGGCAAAAAATAACCGGGATTGAAGTTTATACCACCTTTTCGTTTCCAAATGATAATTTGTCTTACTGGCAAATCTCTAATGATGTCTTTTCTGTCTTGAAGTAAACCGTCTTGAACTCTCCACTTGTGATTGTAAAAAATGGCTCCGTCATCCTTTATTAGTCTGAACATTTCTTTTAAACAGTTGTATTGCCATTCGACATACTCTTCGTGTGGCATATTATCATCATGGTGGCTGTAACCATTTACTAATGCCGCTCCAGCCCACTTCCCACCACGTCCATCTTTCATCCCATTTCCAGTAGAGTTTTTTAAGTTATAAGGAGGAGAAGTAACCACCAAGTCCAAACACATATCTGGCATTTGACGCATAACAGTTAAACTGTCACCGTTGATGATTTTGTTTATATATTTTTCTTCAAAAGTCATTTGTCCTTGAGTAATATTTGTTATCGTTCAAATTTACGACTTTTATTCACTCTCTGTTCATTTTGAGCCAGTTTTTTTAATCTTGCCGCTAACGGCTGACACATGGCAAGTGCAAAACTTAATTGCTGCTCAACTTTCTGCCAGCACTACCTGTCCCGATTTTTCGGGAAATGCAAATAAAGATTTCAAATGTTTTAACGAACACACAAACACGCATTTGCTATAGGATTTTTTGGCTGCAAACAGTTAGGAAGGCCTTCATTATTTTTTCAAGAGTTGAATCTATTTGATCATTCAAGGTTTTTGCCTTTCCATCCATTGTAAACAGGGGAACAAAATAAAATCCTGACTGTTCGCAACTGATGTGCTGCACGGATCATCCCTACGGAAATGGAGGAGTTGATCCTGCAAAAATAGCGTTTTGTTTTAAAAAATCTCTTCAACCTTAGCATATTGACCTATTTATATTATCAACTTTCGCAAGTAAAATCTCTTGATGTTTTGAATGCTTCAGCAGTTTCATTCATTGATCGAACTTGGTTTTTCATTAGAATGAATCTCATTATCTTTGCATCTAAAGAAAAGCTATTCATATCAAAGCATTCAAGCATCCATTAAATAATTCAAAAAATGGCCTCATCTTCTTTTTATACCGTCATTGGGCTTATGTCAGGTACTTCGCTGGATGGACTTGACATGGCTTGTTGTCAATTTTCCGAAACGACTTCGGGATCAATCACATATCAAATCATTGCAGCCGAAACAGTCGCCTACACAGCATCATGGAAAGAACGGCTCAGCAAACTCGAAAAAGCTTCAGCCTACGAATTGGTGGAAACCCATGTACAATTGGGGGCATATTTCGGAGAACAAACCGCTGCCTTCATAGCAAAGCATCAACTGCGTCCTGATTTGATTGCCTCCCACGGGCATACTGTTTTTCATCAACCTCAACATGGAATTTCGACGCAAATTGGCGATGGCAATGCCATAGCAGCCCGAACAGCCATTCCTGTTGTGTGTGACTTTCGGTCACTGGATGTCGCTCTTGGAGGCGAAGGTGCTCCGCTGGTTCCCATCGGCGATCAGCTTCTTTTTGCTGAGTTTACTGCCTGCCTCAATCTTGGAGGCATCTCCAACGTCTCTTACCAAAAAGAGGGAAAACGATTGGCCTGCGATCTATCCTTGTGCAACATTCCATTAAATTATCTGGCACAACAGCTCGGGAAGGAATACGATCGAAACGGAGATGAAGCTCGTCACGGGAAAGTGAATCAAAAACTGTTGGAAGCCATGAATCGGTTACCCTATTTTGACCGACCGTCTCCCAAATCATTAGGGAAAGAGTGGTTTGTCGATCAATTCAAGCCTTTGCTCGCTGAAAGTCATTTGTCAGTTCAAGATCAGCTTCGGACAACGGTTGAGCACATCGCCTTTCAAATTAGCCGCGAACTTGGCACGTTACGTCAAGGATCCGTTTTGATCACAGGCGGAGGAGCTTTCAATAAATTTTTACTGGAGCGAATGCAACAACAAACTTCACATCGATTGATCGTCCCCGATGCGTTGTTAGTCAATTATAAAGAAGCGTTGATCTTTGCATTGCTTGGAATGTTGCGAATGACTCGGCGTATCAACACCCTCGCCTCAGTCACCGGCGCATCCGAAGACAGTTGCAGCGGCAGCATCATGGGACTTCCTGCCTCCACACTGCCATCGCGTTGAAAAGAAAGTCCACCTTGAAGCCCTTTCCCGATGTCTTTTAATCCAAAAATGGAAACAAGACAGCACAAGCTGTTCCATTTTTTGTTAAATTTGCAGCGCAAAATAGAAAGCGCGTTCGGAAAGGATTTTCTGATTCATAACAACCCTCAGAACGATGCATGGAGGCGCTGTACAAGATTTAGAACAAATCGCGCAGACTTTCTATCAGCCGATTTTATCATACGGATTGGAACCATTCAAACAACACAACAATGACAAAACAGCGGTTCACATTCCATTTATAAAGCTCTTTCATGAACAAAAAACGACGCATTCAAACTATTTTCCCCTTTATTTTTTTAGCCATCATCAGTTACATCATGTGGGACGGATTTCGTCTTTTCACCCATCATCCGGTCATTCAAACACTCTATGTGACGCTTAACATCGTCTTTTCCCTCTTTTTCTTGTTAGCGTTATTTGTTGGACATCATTTGCCGATTCGCTTGGCATCGGTGATTGCATTTATCGGTAACACCTATTTAATTGCAGCGCTCTATTTATTATTGTTGTTTTTGCTGACTGATTTTGTGCTGATGCTCAACGGCATCCTTCATTTCATTCCGGGCTATGTTCTTGGTTATCATTTCGATTGGATCATCATAAACTTTGTGCTCATTACCATCGTGTTGATTATTGGAAATTATCGGTTTAACCATCCAAAAACAGTCGAATTGGATTTGGAATCGAACAAGCCAAAACAGCACAAGACGTTGAAAATTGTGGCCGTCAGTGACATCCATTTGGGGTTTTCGATCAAAAAGAAAATGCTTCAGCGCTATGTCACCATGATCAACCAAACCAAGCCCGATCTGATTTTGATGATTGGCGACGTGTCAGATCGAGCCCTAAAACCGATCATTCAGCAAAACATGGCAGAGGAATTGTCGCAACTGAAAGCAACATTCGGAGTATATGCCATCAACGGGAATCATGAACATTATGCAGAAACGCCCGATGCTACTTCTACCTATTTAAGAGCAGCCGGCATTCATGTGTTAATCGATGAAATTGCTTGCATTGATCACTCCTTTTATCTTATCGGGCGAGACGACAAATCGAATGTCAAACGCGAACCGTTGGCATCGCTGGTAAAAGAACTTGATCCGTCATTACCCAAGATTTTATTGGATCATCAACCTTACCATTTGAAAGAAGCACGACACAACGACATTGATCTGCAACTTTCGGGACACACGCACGAAGGACAGTTTTTCCCATGGAATCTTTTTATAAAAAAAATGTTCGAAATTCAGTACGGATACCGCAAAATTGGCAATACGCACTATTATGTCTCCTCCGGTTTAGGCATTTGGGGCCCTCAATATCGTATCGGGACGCAGTCGGAAATGGTGCTCATCCGTTTTCATTATTGAAAAGAGAGAAATAAACCCCATTTTCAAAAAAATATTTCGTCATTTCAAAATGAATCAGTAACTTTGTAGCGCAAAAAAGAAACGCACATCTTAAATTCAATAATAACGATTACACTACAATGAAAGAAGGAATTCATCCAACAAGCTATCGACCCGTAGCCTTCAGAGATATTTCAAACGGAGACACATTTATCTCACGTTCGACCATCGCTACGAAAGAAACCGTTGAAATTGACGGGGTAACTTATCCTTTGGTAAAACTTGAAATTTCCAGCTCGTCTCATCCCTTTTACACCGGCAAACAAAAGCTGGTTGACACAGCAGGACGCGTTGACAAATTCATGAATCGCTACCAAAAGCACATGGAAAACAAGAAAAAATAAAGTTGCCCTTTCGAGAAAAAATCAAAGAAAGCCGCTCTGTTATCTGAAGAGTGGCTTTTTTATTGTCTTCACCACTTTCTGCCGAGATCATTTCAACGAGGAATCGCCTCAATCAACAAAATCTGATGTATCTTTGAATCATCAATCGTCAGACTCATCGATCGTCAAAGGCTGTCGATGTCTGAACAACGATTTTTGCAAAGATTTTTCACAACGCCAAACAAACCAATCACCAACGAGAGAAGGTTCTGTTTTTGGCAACAAAGCAAACGGAACCAATCGTTCAACCAACCCTTCAGTCAATGAAAACATCATCAAATCATTCAGAAAGCCGTCTGAAAAAATCGGACATCAAACGCCTCATTACCCAATTGTTCAATCAAGAGCCAAACCGAAGTTTTAATTACAAACAAGTGGCACACCTGTCAGGTTTTAAAACAACGACAGCAAAACAATTGGCTATTGAAGTACTCAATGAATTGACGGAACATGGCACCCTCATTGAAATTGATCGGGGCAAATATCGATTGAACGTGCGCGGAGGCAACATCACCGGCACCATTGACCGAACCTCCCGAAAAACCTTTTTAATTCCCGATGACGGCGGTGCACCTATTTTTATTGCCGAACGCAATCTGAATCATGCCATGGATAAAGATTATGTGAAAGCATTTTTGTATGCCGGTCGGAAAGGACGACAACCAGAGGCCGAAGTTACCGAAATCATCAAAAGAAATAAGGAACTTTTTGTCGGAACGATCGATTTAAGCGGCCCGTATGCATTTTTGTGTGTCGATAATAAATATTTGTCCAATGACATTTTCATTCCGGCAGATCAGTTAAAAGGCGCAAAGAACGGACAAAAAGCGGTTGTCAGGCTACTCCACTGGGATAGCGGCGATAAAAATCCGGTAGGCGAAGTCGTTGACATCTTAGGTGATACCGGCGAAAACAACACCGAGATGAATGCTATTTTGGCCGAATTCGGATTGCCTTATCGGTATCCTGAACGCGTAGAACAGGAAGCCGAACAGATAGAAGCAACCATTTCGGCGCAAGAAATAGCCCAAAGGAAAGACTTTCGAAACGTCCCAACCTTTACCATTGACCCGCGTGATGCAAAAGATTTTGACGATGCGCTTTCTCTTCGTCGTTTAGAAAACGGTTTATGGGAAGTTGGCATTCACATTGCTGATGTGACCTATTACGTCAAGCCACATTCCTTGATTGAACAAGAAGCTGAAAAGCGCGCCACGTCCATTTATTTGGTGGATCGAACCATCCCCATGCTTCCCGAAAAACTCTCCAACGAGCTGTGCTCGCTGCGCCCCAACGAAGACAAACTCTGCTATTCCGTCATTGCCATCCTCGATGATCAGGCTGTTCTGAAAACGTACACTATTCAACGCACCGTCATCCGATCCGATCGACGATTCACGTACGAAGAAGCACAACAAATCATCGAAACAGGGGAAGGCGACTTCCAAGAGGAGCTGCACACCCTCAACGAACTGGCCAAAAAGCTACGAGAAAAACGATTCAAAGCCGGCGCCATTGCCTTTGAACGTACCGAAGTGCGTTTTGAGATCGATGATAAAGGGAAACCCATCCATGTTTTCTTCAAAGAAGCCAAAGACGCCAACAAGTTAGTAGAAGAATTTATGCTTTTAGCCAATAAAACCGTTGCAACTCACATCGGAAAACCCGGAAAGGGGAAAAAAGCCAAGCCTTTTGTGTACCGAATTCATGATGTGCCCGATCCCGAAAAACTCAACGCTTTTTCAAAGTTCGTGCATCTCTTTGGCTACAAACTCAAAACTTCAGGAAAAAAACACGAAGTATCATCGTCTGTCAATCAGTTATTAGATGAAGTTCAGGGCAAAAAAGAACAAAATCTCATTGAGACATTAGCTGTCCGATCCATGGCCAAAGCTGTTTACAGCACCAAAAACATCGGTCACTACGGATTAGCATTCGACTATTACACTCATTTCACATCACCCATACGTCGATATCCTGACATGATGGTACATCGATTGTTGACACGATATGCCGAAAACGGATCACCCGCCAATGCCGACACACTCGAAGAGCAATGCAAGCACAGCTCAGACATGGAACAACTTGCCACCAACGCTGAGAGAGCCTCTATCAAATACAAACAAGTAGAATACATGAGCGAACGATTGGGACAAACCTTTGAAGGCGTTATTTCGGGCATCAGTGAATGGGGCATTTATGTGGAGTTGAACGAAAACAAATGCGAAGGCATGATCCCAATACGAAATTTAGATGATGATTATTATATTTTTGACGAAAAAAACTATTGCTTGATCGGTCATCGCTATCACAAAAAGTATCAATTGGGCGACAATATCACTGTCACCGTAGCCAGAGCCAATCTGGAGAAAAAACAATTGGATTTTGCCTTAGTCAATCCCGACACGCATACAAAAGAACCGAGCAAACCACAAAGGAACCGAAAGAAACAGTCCTTTTAAAAAGCCTAAAAAAAACGAATGAAACGATACTTAAACCCATTTTTGACCCATGCTGCCTGCTGAATTTGACATCATCGTAAAAACATTTCAAGGACTTGAAGAAGTTTTGGCGCGCGAGTTAATCCATTTGGGATGCAACAACGTCGAGATTCAACGTCGAGCTGTTCGTTGCACCGCCAACAAAGCGCTGCTTTACAAGGCTAACCTGTGGCTTCGCACCGCCATCCGCATCTTGATTCCCATTGCTACGTTCAAAGCAAGCAATTATGATATGGTCTATCAGGAGATTAAAGCCATTGACTGGAGCCGCTATATGACGATAGACAATACCTTTGCGGTGGAATCGACTGTCTATTCGGATGATTTTCGGCATTCGCACTTTGTGACCTATCGTGTAAAAGATGCCATTGTCGATTTTTTCAAAGAAAAATACCAACAACGTCCCAACGTCGATGCCGGCAATCCCGACATGCTGATCAACATTCACATTGCCCAACAAACCTGTACCGTTTCGCTCGACAGTTCCGGAGAGTCGCTGCATAAAAGAGGCTACCGAGCCGAACAAACCGAAGCGCCTTTGAGCGAAGTGCTGGCAGCCGGCATGATTCTTTTGTCGGGATGGCACGGTGAATGCGATTTTATTGATCCCATGTGCGGATCAGGCACGTTGCTCATTGAAGCAGCGCTCATTGCACTGAACATTCCGCCGGGTATTTTTCGTTCCCAGTTTCAGTTTGAACGATGGCACAATTTTGACGAAGAATTGTTCAATGACATTTACAACGACGAAAGCCAATCAACTCCTTTTGAACATCGAATTTTAGGAGGAGATCAATCACTTCGTGCCGTTCAAATTGCCAACACGAACATTAAAAGTGCAGGATTATCCAAATACATTCAGGTGGAAACAAAGCAAATGGAGGCGTGGAAATCGCCGGATGCACCTGCCATGATTTTGTTCAATCCGCCTTATGGAGAACGGCTATTGACCGAAAACCTGCTGGATCTTTACGCCATGATGGGAAAAACGCTGAAACACACCTTTGCCGGCAATACCGCTTGGGTGATCAGTTCGAACATGGAATGTTTGGATCATATAGGACTCAAACCGGCTAAACGCATTCATCTGATGAATGGCGCCATTCCCTGTGAATTCAGAAAATATGAACTTTTTGCCGGAAAACGGAATGAATTTTTATCGTCACAGGCTTCGTCTCCGAATCAAACAATCAAATAACACAACCAATCATGGCATCACCCCATTTTTCAACCATCATTTTTGATCAGGCAAAAAAATATGGCGAACGTCCTGCTTTTTTTTGGCGATCGGCAACCGAATGGCATCCGCAATCGTGGCAAGCCTTTGCCGAAGAAACCCGAAAATGTGCTTTATCGCTCATTCACTATGGTATTCAAACACAACAAACCGTAGGAATTTATGCACAAAACATGCCGGAGAATTTCTATATCGACTATGCCAACTATGCCATTCGGGCTATTTCGGTGCCTCTTTTTGCAACTACATCGGTTTCACAACTCACCTATATTTTGAACGATGCCAATGTGAATCTACTTTTTGTGGGCGAAGCGGCACAATTCAAAAATGCCTTGGAAGCACTTCCAAACATTCCATCATTGAAACTGATTGTGGTTATTGATCCTTTGGTAACCATCGAAGATCAACAACCGGCCATATCCTATGAAGAATTCATTACAACCTATCATCGGCCGGAAGCCAAATCGGAACTGGCACAACGTCAACAAACCGCTAACGAAGAAGATTTGGCTTTAATCATGTACACTTCGGGAACCACAGGCGAACCAAAAGGAGTGATGTTAAAACACTCCTCGTTCATCGAAGCCATGCGCATTCACGACGAAGCAGTGCCATATTTTACAGAAGCCGATCGATCCGTAGCGTTTTTACCATTGTCACATATTTTTGAACGAGCTTGGTGTTACTATTGTTTTTACAAGGGAGCCCAAGTCTATATAAACCTTCGACCACAAGAAATTCAAACGGCACTGAAAGAAATTCGTCCCACTGCCATGTGTAGCGTACCGCGATTTTGGGAAAAAGTATATCAAGGCGTCAAGGAACACCTCGATCATTTTTCACCTGCCATGAAAGGCATTGTAGTCTGGGCGGTGGCTTTAGGAGAAATCTATCATTTAAACTATTTGCGGTTAGGGAAAAAACCTCCTTTTTGGCTGAAATTTCGTTATCAATTGGTGGACCGTTTTATTTTTTCGAAAGTCAAAAAAACCGTCGGCATTGAGAAGGGAAATATTTTTCCGGTAGCCGGTGCCGCCTTAGACGATTCCATTACCGTATTTTTTCGGAGCATGGGCATTCCCATTGTCATCGGGTACGGATTGACCGAAACAACGGCCTCCGTGAGCTGTTTCCGTCAAACGAACTACAAAATCGGCACCATCGGCAAACCAATGTTAGACGTACAACTCCGCATTGGCGAAGATCATGAAATTCAAGTTAAAGGAAAAACGGTGATGGCAGGATATTACAACAAACCCGAAGCTACAGCCGCTGCCTTTGTGGATGGTTGGTTCAAAACAGGAGATGCCGGCAAAATCGATGCCGAAGGAAATGTCATTCTCATTGAACGCATCAAAGATTTATTTAAAACCTCCAACGGAAAATACATTGCTCCACAACAATTGGAAATGAAATTGGGCAGCGACAAACACATTGAACAAGTAGCCGTGATCGGCGATCAACGCAATTATGTAACTGCCATTATTGCCCCAAACATGGAAACAGTGCATCAATTGGCCGACCAACACGGCATCACTTTTCAGCTTGAAGATGAACTGTTGGAGCATCCCCTGGTGATTGATTTTTATCGAACCCTCATTGATCAATTACAACAAGACATGGCCTCCTATGAAAAAATCAAAAAGTTCACTTTAATCAAAAAGGCATTCAGTATTGAAACCGGGGAACTGACCTCCACGCTCAAACTTCGGCGCGCCATCATTCAACAAAATTATCATCTACAGATTGAAGCAATGTATCAACGTTCCTAACATCAATCATTATGATAACAGTCAATACATTATGTCAATGGATGGAGGAAATAGCTCCTCTCTCGTTGCAAGAAAGTTATGACAATGCCGGCTTGCAGGTCGGTGACCGATCGAGTGAAATCACCGGTGTTCTGATTACCCTCGATGTGACCGAAACGGTGATTCAAGAAGCGATCGAAAAGCATTGCAATTGCATCATAGCACATCATCCGTTGCTGTTCAAAGGATTAAAACAGATCACCGGCAAGCATTACGTGGAACGATGCGTCATTGCAGCCATCGAAAATCACATCGCCATTTATGCTGCGCACACCAACTTAGATGCCACTTGGCAAGGTGTGAGCGCAAAAATGGCCGAAAAATTGCACTTAGACCCATTACAGATTCTATCGCCGATTCAACATCAACTGCTAAAATTGGTAACCTTTGTGCCGACGACACATGCCGAAGAGATAAAAAATAGGCTTTTTGAAGCCGGAGCAGGCAACATCGGCAATTACAGCGAATGCAGTTTTGGCACCGAAGGAATCGGAACATTCAAAGCCAACGACAAAGCGCATCCATTTGTTGGCAACGTTCATGAAAGACATCACGAAAAGGAGCTTCGGCTAGAAGCTATTGTCCCTTTGCACAGACAAAGAGCCGTTGAAAAGGCGCTCATCGATGCACATCCATACGAAGAACCGGCTTTCGACTGGATTCTGCTCGAAAACCCAACCACGACACTCGGCATCGGCATGGTTGGAATGTTGCCTCAGCCTCAAGAACCACTGGCCTTTTTAAGTCAATTGAAAGAAACGTTTCACCTACAATCCATCCGCCATACAGCGCCATTGAACAAACCCATCCGAAAAGTAGCCCTTTGCGGAGGATCAGGCGCCTCTTTATTGCCGTTAGCCATTGCATCGCAAGCCGATATCTATGTTTCTGCCGATTTCAAATACCATGAATTTTTCGAAGCAAACCAACAAATCATGATTGCCGATATCGGCCATTACGAATCAGAACAATTTACAAAAGAGCTGCTCATGGAACAATTACAAAAAAAATTGCCTAACTTTGCGATTCATTTATCGACGATCGACACCAACCCCATTTATTATTTTTAGAAACACACGCTACAGATCGTCAAAAATGCGAATCAACAAAGAAAAACGTCATTCACAAGCATTCAAATTGTAAATTTCATACCATTATGCCAACGGAAGCAAAAACTGAAAAAGAGATCACTGTGGAAGAAAAGTTGAGAGCGTTGTATCAACTTCAAAAAGTTTCCACTGAGATAGACAAAATAAAAACATTGCGTGGAGAACTCCCTCTGGAAGTGGAAGATCTGGAAGCTGAAATTGAAGGATTGGAAACGCGTATTGCTAACTATTCGGAAGAATTAAAAGAGCTGGAACGTGAAATTTCAGGACGTAAGCTTGAAATTGAAGAATCCAAAGCAAAAATTGCAAAATACAAAGAACAACAAGACAATGTACGCAACAATCGGGAGTATGATTATCTGACCAAGGAAATTGAGTTTGAAACACTTCAAATTCAATTGAGCGAAAAAAAGATTGCAGAAGCACAAAGCTCCATCACGTTCAAAGAAGAAGAAATTAACAACGCAACTACCTTGCTGAACGATCGAAAAAAAGATTTAGAACAAAAGAAAAGTGAACTGGATGAAATTGTTTCCGAAACCAAACAAGAGGAAGAACGCTTGCGCGAACGAGCCAAAGAAATTGAAACATTGATCGAACCTCGCCTTTTAACAGCTTTCAAACGTATTCGAAAAAACGTACGAAACGGCCTTTCAGTGGTTACGATTCAACGCGATGCTTGTGGCGGATGTTTCAATAAAATTCCACCTCAACGCCAAATGGAAATCAGACTGCGTAAAAAAGTCATTGTATGTGAATATTGCGGCCGCATCTTGGTGGATCCTGACATTGAGACGCCTTCCACTCCGGAATAATTCAAAATCGTTCCTTTTATGATAAATCCTTGCTTTATCAATCCATCAGCATTGAAAAGCAAGGTTTTTTCGTTTTCACCTTCCAATAATCAAAAACCGCTTCCCTTACCAAACCGAATATCATTCGTTGAAAAACATAAAACTGCCGTTGAACTCATTAAATAGAAAAAAATGAAAAGCATTGAAGAACTTTTTCAAACACGCACATCCGTAAGACGTTATGAAAGAAAACCGATAGAACCCGAAAAAATAGAATTTATTTATCGTGCCATTCAAAATACCCCCACCAGTTACAATGGGCAACAATACTCCGTCATTGCTGTCAGTGATCAAACCGTCAAAGAACAACTTTATGCCATCACCCAACAGAAGCAAATTAAAACCTGTGCCCTCTTTCTTGTTTTCTGTGTTGATTTTCATAAACTGCATGAATTTGCAGACGCAACATCTGTTGCAATTCCACGTTTGCAAGACACCATAGACGGATTGTTGGTGGGAGTCATAGATGCAGCCCTGGCAATGCAAAATGCTGTTATTGCAGCAGAAGCGCTGGACTTAGGCAGTTGCTGCATCGGATACACACGGACTGCCGCCCCAAAAGAAATAGCATCCTTATTGCAGTTGCCGGAAGGCGTGATCGTCGTTTGCGGTCTTTCCATCGGCTACCCGGCCGAACATCCGAGCATAAAACCCAAACAGCCGCTTTCATTGATCATTCATCAAAATCATTATCGACAAGATGACATGAAAAAAGAATTATTGGAATACAACGACATCATCAAAGAATACAATGCCGTTCGAAGCGGTACACAAACGGCCAACGATTGGGGAACTCATATTCTTGATTACCATCGTCAAGCACTGAATTACGATTTAGAAACATACCTTGAGCAACAAGGATTTAAGTTGAGCAACCGATTTAAGAAGCATTAAGCAGATCAGCCCTTCTTATTGGCAAGCGTCAACGTCATTTCACAAGCAGCGCAGTCGAAATGCAACTGAAACCGATCATGAATGCCTTGCAAAAAAAGAGGTTCATTCAGTTGAATGGTTGGATATTGTCGGGGACACCATCCCAATTCAAACTTTAAACAATACTTGGTGGTCATTACTGGATCATCCGATGACAACCGTCCGCCAATTTCCAACGCCGGATCAATTGACGTGACGCCATGCTGACGATAAAAATCGATGGCTTGTCGGTTTGAAACATTGCCCGCATAGGACAAATGTTGAACAGGGAAAAGGGCATTTTCATCCACCGTCGTTGCACGGGAAGAGATTGGCGGAACCAACGCAGCTTCCATTTTTATTGCCATTTCACGTCGCCATCGGCTCAACAAAGAAGAGGGAATAAACCAAGGTTGAGTGAATTGCACATCCATGTGCTCCATAACGAAAATGGTCTCCCCTAACCGACTCAATTGATCAGCAATATTTTGAACAACTTCGTCGAGCGTTTTAGTTGACAATACTTTGGGATGCGTCCATTGAAAAGAAAGCGAACGTTCTTTACACGACACATCCATTCCAAAACCATCTTCCGTTTCGTAACATCGAAACGTAAGCGGGATACGTCTATCAGCTGATTTCTTCGAAAGAATCTCTTCAAACTGCTGATCATACGTTCGAAACAGCATCATTCCGGGCTCAACAGGTGGCATTTTGAATGGATAAATCCATGCGCCATCAACCCGATTGACGCGAAAACCCGTAAATGTGCCATCCACTGACATAAAACTGATTCCGTCGCCATTGTGAACAAAAGATTCGGTGCTGATCAACAAAGCCTTTGAGGTAACACGAATCACCTTGCCTATGGCCTGTCCCATTGACTTTGGAGTCTCCGGTTGAATCAGATGCAGATGTCGATCATTGAGAAAATAATCCGTAGCGCCGCGATGAAACGTACGTTGTGGATCAGGCTCAAAATAATGAACGACTCGACCCAAAGAAGCCGGTTCAAAACGTCTCGATCCTTCCATCAATTGATCCAACAAACGACGATAATAAGCGGTCACATTTTTGACATAGCTCATTGCTTTGAGCCGTCCTTCAATTTTGAATGACGAAACACCCGCCTCCATCAAGTCAACCAAATGTGAGGACAAATCCAAATCGTTGAGTGAAAGCAAATGCTTGGCAGATGTCAACACGTTACCTGAAGCATCAACCACTTGATAAGGCAATCGACACAATTGAGCACATTCGCCCCGATTGGCGCTTCGCCCTCTTGTTGCCTGACTGGCATAGCACTGTCCGCTGTAAGACACACACAACGCCCCATGAACAAAACACTCAATGGTCGCCTTTGTTCCGGAACAAATTGTTTTAATTTGATTCAGTGACAATTCACGCGCCAAAACAATTTGCGAAAAACCAACCCGCTCCAGAAACTGCACCTTCTCAAGCGTACGATTATCCATTTGAGTGCTGGCATGAAGCGCAATTGGAGGAAGCGACAAGCGAAGTAAACCCATATCCTGAATAATCAACGCATCGGCACCCGCTTCATAAAGCTCCCAAATCATGGATTCAGCCAATTCCAATTGTGCATCCGTCAAAATAGTATTCAATGCCACATACACTTTTGCCCGAAACCGATGAGCAAAAGTTACTAAACGAGCAATTTCGGAAACACTATTTCCGGCATTAGCCCGTGCACTGAATTGGGGAGCACCGATGTAAACAGCATCAGCCCCATGGATAATCGCTTCAATCCCAATATCAGCCGTTTTGGCCGGAGCCAATAATTCGATCTTACGCATGAAGGAAAGATAGGTGAATGAAAAACAGAGACAAAGATAATACGCAAGTCTTCTTTCTATAAACGAAAAAGCGAAAACATCAGAACGATATTTTCGCTTTTAAGGATGTGGTACCACCAGGAATCGAACCGGGGACACAAGGATTTTCAGTCCTTTGCTCTACCAACTGAGCTATGGTACCATGACCGTTTTGCGAATGCAAAGGTAAATAAAATTCTCAAATCAGCAAAATAATATAACTCTTTTTTCAGATGAAATGTTTCTCTTTGTTCAGGGCAAAACCTTGTACCACGATTTTCATTTTAAAACAAAGGATAATCCTTTTGATGTACAAATAGAAAAAAGAGAACTGTATGGAATGAGACAAAGCCTGCATTCAGCCAATCAACGTATCGATTTTTTTGTTTTTTCGGGGATAAAGGCATCCAATGCTTTTGTTGGACGTCCATCATTTCCCCAGCAACTTAAGGCATATCCACTCCAACGCTGAGCGCCTTCAGGCTCCCAATATATAACACCAAGACCTTGATGATGAGGAATTTCTTTCACCACATGAATCACGGCACGCAACATGTCATACGTATTTTGAGGATGATCCGCTTCCCCGCCTACTTCGACCACCATCACCGGTTTATGAAAACGACGAACCATGTCATTCAAATTTTTTGCCAAATCATGAATGGTGGCAGTATAATCCGTTTTAAGCCAATACGGATAATAAGAAGCACCAATGATATCATAATGAACATGATATCGTTTAGCCTGATCAAAAAAACGAACATATTTTGCATGATTATTTCCCTGATCCAAATGGATAATTACCTTCGTAGAAGGATCTACTTTTTTAACGGCATCATATCCGGCATTCAGTAATTGAGCCAATTGCGACCAATGCGAAGTACTGCCATCCGGCCAAAGCATTCCGTTGGAGATTTCATTTCCCACCTGAACCCATTCAGGAACAATGCCCACTGATTTAAGGGTATCCAACACATGACAGGTATAACGATAAACATCCTTTACCAAAACAGGGAACGGATCATTTGCCCAAGCAGCAGGTTTATATTGTTTTTGCGGATCCGCCCACGAATCGCTGTAATGAAAATCGATGAGCAATCGCATTCCCATTTTCTTGGCACGCAAAGCCATTTCAGTTACATCCTTTGTGCTGCAATGACCGGAACGAGGATCATTGGAAGGATTAACCCACGCTCGCAAACGGATCGTATTGATGCCATGTTCTTTCAGAATAAGCAAACAATCGTTGGGCACCCCATTCGTGTCATAAAACGGGAAGCCTGTCTGTTCCATTTGTTGAAGCCAACCTACATCTGCTCCTCTGACAAATTGAGCCGACAGTTGATCGGAGACGACGAACACCAAAAAAAGAACTCCTACCCAACGAAAATATTGAAAGATATCAATTAACCCCGATTTTTTCATCCAATTGATTTATTTTTTATTGCTAAGAATGGTTGGAACTTGCTGAACAAACAGTTGCTGCGCTGTTAATAAAACGTTTTACGCACGTTCCTCATCGATCGATGTTAGCGACAACAAATGGTCTGCCAAAATTAAACATTTTGGACAGATATTGCCTCTTTTGTGTCAACAAACCATCCCTTTTTTTTTCAAAAAATTAAACAACGTGATTCAAATAAACAAAACAGGTTGATTCATTGCCAATGGATTTTCATCAAGTTGAATAAGATTACAATAAGGATTCCTCCGAAAACGTTCGCAGAAAGCAAGTCAATAGGTAAAGCCCAATTTTGTCAATCCATTTTGAACGTCAGTGTTTTGCATAAACAGGTTCCATAGAAATTGAGAACGATAATTTTCGATCATAATGATAATGGGACCTTCATCGATGGCCAGATCAGATTGAATGCCGTTGGCATCGGTACTAAACCATGCCTGCGACAAATCAAAGGCATCGACAAAACCATATTGACCCCAAATTTTATCGCCTAATTGATAATAATAAAAACGAGCAGCTTGCAAACTTTGAGACGGCGTGTAAGGCATGGACGAAAGGGCTGCGGTGGGCGCAATGGTACCCTGATCATTGGTTGGTGAAGCAGCGTTATAGCCTGTCGGACTGTCAGATGCCGTCAATCCCCAACATTGAGCACTGTACCCATCCCATCCCTTCGGATTTCGGATGCAATAGCGGTTGTTGATTTCAGTTTGTGCCACATTTTGTTGCCAATAGTTGGCATATTGATCCTGCAAATTGCGGGGATCTAACCCCAAAAAAGAATAGTGAGCGAAAAAGAGCGGTCCGCCGTAATCTTCCCCCAAAGGCAAGGTGATTCCTTCGAAAACATGACCGTTGCGAATGGCTCCGTTTTGTGCCCATCCCTGATCATAGACGGATTTCGTAATCGGATACGTTGGTGACGAAGCAGCCAGAATATAAGTGATCAACGCTTCATCATAGCCATTAATCTGCATATTCAACGGGAAACCGTTCCAACCATACGTTGGCGACCAATGCCAATACAACGTGTTTTGACCGTTTTGGTACCAAGTCCATTGTACATTCTTCCAAAGCTGTTGAATGACATTGCACATGGCTTTTTCGTCAGTTGATCCATTTTTAAAAAACTCATAAGCCGTGAGTAAACCTTCCATCATGTAGGCTGTCTCCACCAAATCGCCGCCGTTGTCAGTGGCAGAAAAAGGAATAACAACCCCTGTTGAGCCATTCATCCAATGCGGGAAAGCACCATGAAACGTTTGAGCGTTATTTAAGAAAGTGACGATTTTATTAATTTGAGCAAATCCCTGAGCGCGGGTAATAAAGCCACGATGAATGCCCACCAAAATAGCCATGATGCCAAACCCACTGCCTCCTGTCGTTACCGTTTCGCCCGATCCGGTACGCTCACGCGCCATGCCCGAAACCGGATGTGCATAATCCCAAAAGTAGCGAAAAGTAGCACGTTGGATAACCGTTAGAAGCGAATCGTCCGAAATGGCAGGAAACTTAGCAGTACTGTCAATCTGCGATACAAACGAAAAAGAAAATGCAGATGCCATTTGTCCGCCCAAAAACTGTCCGGGGTTGATCTGAAACGAATAACGCGTGATGGGTGTCACAGGCGATGAAGAGGTGATAGACAGCACTGAATCGTGAGCTAACACATTTGTTTGATAATTCGTACTCAATGATCCGCTGAAGAAAACAAAATTTTTCAGGTTAGGATCCGAAGCAATCTGTCGATTAAATGTCAGTTGAACTGTGACCGGTTTATTGGCTACATTATATAACACCGACCCATTCGTTACGGCCATTCCGTTAAGGGTTGCCTTCACGATATTTAATTGGTTGTATGAAATCGGTTGTGAAGGTTGCGTGGAAGAATTCTTGCTGCAACCGACAAG
>Ga0315298_1001520_pt1 | contig 42176 bp, 37 predicted proteins | sample WHS_1_MG_FD_203077 | JGI IMG/M metagenome (GOLD analysis project Ga0315298, IMG submission 203077) | Extremophilic microbial mat communities from Washburn Hot Springs, YNP, Wyoming, USA - WHS_1_MG | ecosystem: Environmental > Aquatic > Thermal springs > Hot (42-90C) | place: USA: Wyoming... | reverse complement strand
GCGGCTGTCCAATTATCCACACCCCGTGGTCGCCCGGCCCCGGACCACCCCTGGCGCAAGTCTCTTGTCGGATCAAAGAACAGGGGGTGACACTTTCCCTGAACATATCAGGGTGTCAAAATCGCTGAACACCAACAGGCTTCGCCCGCTCACCTAGTCCTCGGGGTTCGGCTCGCTGAAGGGCTCCTCGTCCGACTGGTCGGTGAAACCGGCCAGCTCCTCGTCCCAGGCCCCTGCTTCCAGGAGATCCTCGGCCGTCCAGCTGCTGAGCCCGGGGATGATCTCCTCCACTCCTGATGAGGTTCTCAGGAGGCTCGGATGCTTGCGTCGCCTGCGTCGGATGGTCGATATGGCTGAGTTATCGTGATTCAACGTCGGCACCCCATGCGAGAGCTAGCCACGAAAGGGCGCAAACAGCACCCAATGCACATGACATAAGGCACGAAGCATGCCACGCGTCAGCGAGGTCCCAAATGGGCAAAATGGTTTAATACGGATGTGGGGTATTGACAAATCCTTTAGCAGGTACTTATAGTACGGATGACCCTAGCGCTAGGGAAGGCATCCACCGGATCCACCGAAAGGAGGGATTGAGCGGTGTGTGCGAGAATCCTCTTTGGGGTCTGGCAGATTGACAGATAAGGCCCTGCGCAGACCCGATGCGCAGGGCAGCACGGAGCTCAGGCGCGTCCCGGCTTCTTGAGACCAGGCCACAGACGGCGCGCAGCGCCGAAGGGCTGGCTAGGGCGGGTCGTGTGAGACCGTTACGGGTGCGCCATGAGTCTCGAAACGTAAACCGTGGGGCCCCGGAGATCATCCGGGGCCCCTTCCACATCATTCAGATCCGATCGCTACCAACCCACTGCGTAGCCGTCTCTCCTCGGGTCCGAGCCCCCGTACAGAACCCCGCTCTCGGGGTCCAGAAGCACCGCGCTGACGCCGCCGAAGCTGCGCGGCGGGCATGGCTTTACGGTGTGTCCCTTCCGCCTGAGCCCCTCCAGCACGGATTCCGGAAATCCTCCCTCCATGCGGAGCTCATATGGTGATGTCGTCTCCCCGGGGATGGTCCCGGGGAAGCTGGACCAGCGCGGGGCTTCGATGGCCTCCTGCAGACTCATCCCGTGGTCGACCAGGTTGCAGATAATCTGGAAGTTGACCTGCACCTGATCGTCGGCCCCCGGTGTGCCTCCCACCACGAATGGTCTGCCGTCTTTGAAGACCATGTAGGTGTTGAGGGTGTGGACGGTCCGCTTCCCCGGTTCGAGGGCGTTCGGATGGGCCGGATCCAAGAAGAAGGCGGAAAGCCGGTTGTTCAGCACGACACCGGTGTCTCCAGCCACCACACCAGAGCCGAAGCTCTTGAAGAGGCTCTGTATCATGGATACCGCGTTCCCCTCGGAGTCGATGACGCAATGGTAGGTGGTGTCCGTGCCCTGAACCGCGGCAGCGCCGGGGGCTGCGGCAACGATGGCACGGTTCAAGTCGATCTCCTTCCGCCGGCGTGCGGCGTACTCCTTGGAGAGTAGGGTGCCCAGCGGGACCTGTCGGAAACGCGGGTCTCCCAGGAAGCGCAGTCTGTCGGCAAAGGCTAGCTTCTTCGCCTCTACCATGATGTGGATGGCCTCCGGGGTCTGGGCGCCTAGGGAGGCCAGGTCGAAGCCTTCCGCAATGGCCAGCTCTTGGAGAAGCAGGTGCCCCTGGGAGACGGGGGGCTGCTCGAACACGGTGTAACCACGGTAGTCGAGCTGAAGGGGCTCCTGCAGCTCGGCCTCGCAGGCTGCAAAGTCCTCCTTCGCCAGGAGTCCGCCCTCTAGCTGCACCGCCTCGGCGATCGCCTCGCCGACCCCTCCCCTATAGAAGGCCTCGGCGCCGCCTTCCTGAATGGCGCGCAGCGTCCTCGCCAGCTTCGGAAGACGCAGCACCTCTCCCTTACGCAGGGGGCGACCGTTCGGGAGGAAGGTTTCCAGCCAGCGCGGGAAGCGCGCGAACTGCTGTGCGCCCTCGGAAAGGGCCTCGGCAAGTTGTGGAGATACGGGGAATCCACCATCCGCGTAATCGATAGCGGGCTGTAGCACATGCGCGAGGGGCATGGTGCCGAAGCGGCGTAGGGCCAGATCCCACCCCGCCACACAGCCGGGCGTCTCCACTGCCAGCGGTCCCATCATGGGTATCTGCTGCATACCCTTGGACCGAAATAGATCGATGGTTGCCGACGCGGGGGCTGGGCCGCTGGCGTTTATGGCCACAACCTTGCCTTCGCGCGCCAGGTAGATGAGGCAGAAGAGGTCGCCCCCGATGCCGGTCATGTGGGGGCGTACCACGGCCAGGGTGGCCGAGGCGGCGACGGCCGCATCCACGACGTTGCCGCCTTCCATCAGGGTTTTCAGCGCGACCTGTGATGCCAGGGGGTGCCCTGATGCCACCATGCCATGCATCCCCATCACCATCGGGCGCGCCGTGTTTTTCCCGGTGCCCTCTACCCACCACGCTCTCATCCCGCACCTCCTCGCCGCATGTCCCTCGGCCAGACTTCGAAGAAAAGGCTCCCCTGGTCTTGATCAGTCTCCCGTCGGCTCCAACATTGCGCTCAAGGCGGAGAGCCACCCCCTGCGGGGATGCGGGGTCGCCCGCCAAACCAGGTGGGAGGGACGGAGGATCATGTTCCCGTCCGTGAGGATCATAGTTGCGCTGGCGAACGCCTGTCAACGTTATCAGCATCGGATAGATGTTGTGGACCGCCGGGGCTGGGGGTAGAATCGCCCTCAGACGGTGGTCGAGGAGGTGAAGGGTGTCCTTTGGGACCGCACGGATGAAGGATCTGCTGGATGGGGCTGGGATCCGTTGGGCTGTTGCAGCGGGCGCCGCCGTGTACATCTATACGGGGAGCAGGCCGCCGACCGACCTGGATCTGATGGTCCGACCCGAGGATCTGGCTCGGGCGGGAGAGTGCCTGGGCGTAGCTCCCGTGGCGGCGGTAGGGCCATGGGGCGAGGTGACCAAGGTGGCGCGCGATCCCGTGGAGATCGTTGGGAGGCTGGTGGTGCGACTGGACGGTCGAAGCTTCCCCTACGAGATGGATCAGGAGATGCTCGGCCGCGCCAGAAGATCCGTATTCGAGGGAGTGGAGGTGCCGGTTCTGGCTCCCGAGGATGTCATCGCGCTGAAGGCTGTCCTGCAGCGGGGCCCCGATCAGGGCAAGCACGACCTGGAGGATATCGACGCCCTGGCGGCCATGGTGGCCGTGGATGTGGGCTACCTGCGTCTCCGGCTCGAGCGCATGGGTGGTGTCGACCGCGCGAGGCCTGTGCTCGAGCGATGGGGGTGGGGGTGACGTGGCTGGCGCTAGCCGCGGTATCGATGGGAGGTGCTGAGGGTCATCTGGCGAGAGCGCGTGTCACGATCCACGCGGCCAGCCAGAGTCCTCCGAAGAAGATGAAGACGAGCGCGACGGTCTCCAGTTGGACTTCGTCCATGTTGGAGGCGGCCAGTCGGTACAGGATGATGCCCAGGTAGAGGACTGCCGTCACCTTCATGGCGCGCCCTATTCGAGATCTCACAGCGGCAAGCCTCGGTCTGTAGGCCCAGTATCCCAGCCCGGCCAGCGGCACTAGGAGCGCGATGGAGGTCAGTAGAAACCCCTTCATTGGAACCCCACTCAGGAGAGATGTGATAGCCAGGCGACTCATCGTCGCGAGATAGCACCATTCGCCAATACAAGCTTGCAGGGCTAATCATATCACGGGTTGTTGCAGCCTGACGGAAAAGTGATAAAATCCCACAGCATCAACGCCTCGTTGATTCCTCCCGGCGGATTCGCCATGTCTGCGGCCGGTTGTCCATGAGCTCTTCCGCCGTTCGGGAGCGAGAATGCAGCTATTCCTACGTGGAGCGGCGGAGTGCGACGCGTTGACTTGCTAAGAGGCGTGGAGATCTTCTCTGAACTCGCAGAGGAGGATCTCCGGGAGATTGCCGCCCTCCTCAAGGAGATGAGGGTGGCGGATGGTACCCTCATCGCTGGAGAGGGCGAGGCTGGGGATGCCCTCTACCTGATCGCGTCGGGTCGGGTGAGGGTCTCCGTGGCCGACTCCTCAGGCAGGGAACGGGAGCTGGAGCTTCTTGGTGAGGGGCGGTGCTTCGGCGAGGCTGCTTTGGCGACCGGCGAGCCATATCCAGCGACCGTGCGCGCCGTGGGGGCGGTCGACCTCCTGGTGCTCCGCAGGGAAGAGTTCGATCCGTTTCTAGAGCGCAACCTCCGCGCCATGCTCCAGATAACGAAGGCCGTTGCCGAGCGCGGGGAGATCCCTCGCCACCAGCCACTCGGTTCCTCGATCGAGCCGCAGACGGCCGCAGCTGGGCGTGTATTCACCGTCTTCAGTCCCAAGGGGGGGGCCGGAACGACCACCGTGGCGGTCAATTTGGCCGTCGCGCTGGCCCGGTTCCGCCCGGGCCGAGTGGCCTTGCTGGATCTTGCTCTCACGTTCGGACATTGTGCCCTCATGCTGGACCTGGCCCCAAGGTCCAATCTAGCGGCGACCACCGCTGAAGCCCTCTGGGGGATGGGGCATGGCGATGAGTTGGACTACTACCTGTCCACCCATCCCGGGAGCGGTCTCAAGGTGATGGTTGGGGCGTCCCGGCCCGAGGATGGGGAGAGGGTGACCAGTGAGATGGCTAGAGCCGCCATCGAGCAGCTGCGCAGGCGGTTCGAATACGTGGTGGTCGACACCGAATCCCACTTCAGCGATCCAGTTCTCGTCGCCATGGAAGCTTCTGGCAGGATCATCGTTCTCGGCTCCCCGGAGATCACCGCTCTTCGCGACCTTCGGGAGTGTCGGAGGATCCTGAGCGAGGTTGTGTGCTTACCACGGGCCCGACAGCTCTACGTGATGAACTGTCCACAACCCTACCGAATACTGTCCAGGGGACAGATAGAGGAGGCGCTCCAGAACGAGCTATTCGCGGAGCTTCCGCATGCAGGTGACGGCCCCGCCAAGGCCGCGCTGCGCGGCCAGCCCTTCCTGGAAAGCCAGCCAGGCTCACCCCTGGCCAGAAGCCTGGAGGAGCTCGCGGTCCGACTGGTAGGCGAAGTGAGCGATGGTGTTCAGGCTGCTCGACGTGAGCAGAGGCGCGGCTTCTTCCGATGATATTCTGTGGTGGTCCAGCTGTCGGATAGTCTCCAATTCATCTGGTTTGGGCGTGAGCCCGGAGGGTTCAATCGATGAGGGTGGTTGTGATCGGCGCCGGCGTGGTTGGGTACAACGCGGCGCTGATGATCTCGCAGGAGCATCACGATGTTGTGGTGGTGGAACAGTCTGGCGAGGCGATAGAGCGGGTTCGCCGAAAGCTGGACGTAATGACCGTGGAGGGGAACGGCGCGAACCCGTCGGTGCTGGAGGAGGCAGGCGTCAGGCAGGCCGACCTGGTGGTTGCCGCCACCGACATAGACGAGGTGAACATGGTGGCCTGCTTCACGGCCAAGCAGATGGGGGCGCGGCGCACCATCGCGCGGCTGCGGCGCGAGGAGTATGTCTCCAACGGAGGGGTTGCCACCTTCTCGGCTATGGGGATCGACCACGTGGTGACGCCGGAGGTGGTGGCGGCTGATGAGATCGTGGACGTGCTCTCCTCGGGCTCGGCGCTGGCCGCCGAGGATTTCGGGGCCGGCAAGATCCGGATGGTGGAGTACAGGATCGAGGACGCCCCCATCGTGAACATCCCTCTTTCGGAGGTAAGGTTCCCCAAGCCGTGCAAGGTTGTCGCCATAGTGCGCCCCGATGGAGCCATCATCCCGCACGGGGGGGATGTGGTCCAGAAAGGCGACCACATCTACGTGGTGGCGGACCGGGCGCACATCCGGGAGCTGGAGCCGCTTTTCGGCGTGCAGAAGGACGCGGGAGCCCCTCACAACATCACCCTCTTCGGCTGCGGTCGGATCGGCTTCCAACTGGCCAAGGCGCTGGAGCGGCAGAGTGTGCGGGTCAAGGTGATCGAGCAGAACAGGGATCGGTGTGATCTGCTGGCGGCGGAGCTGAAGAACGCCCGGGTGATCTGCGGAGACGAGCACGAATTGGACCTTTTCAAGGAGGAGGCCATCCCGGGGGCCGACGCCTTCGTCGCCATCACCGGCCGTGGTGAGCTGAACATCCTGATCGCCCTGCTGGCCAAGCAGATGGGAGTCAGACGGACGGTGGCGGTCTTCAATGAGCCGGAGTACGTTCCGCTGGCCGAGCGCTTCGGCATCGATGCGGCCATAAGCCCGCTCCTGCTGAGCGCGGGGGCTATCCTCAAGTTCGTCCGGCGGGGGCAGGTGCTGGCCGTGACTCTGCTGGAGCAGCAGCAGGCGGAGGCGATCGAGCTGGTGGCTGCCGCGGGCTCCAGGGTGGTGGGTAAGACCCTTGGCGAGCTGCACTTCCCTCAAGACGCGACGGTGGGGGCCATCCTTCGAGGAGGGAAGGCGGCGGTGCCGAACGGCGAGACGAGACTCATGGCCGGAGACAGGGTGGTGGTAGTGGCCCTCCACTCCAGCATTCAGGCCGTGGAGAGGTTGTTCGCTTCGGCATGAGAGCCAACGTGGTCGCACACTACCTGGGGCTTCTGCTGACCCTCCTGGGTGGGTTGATGCTCATCCCGACGGTGGTCAGCGTGATCGATGGCGAGCGGGATCAGTTCGCCCTGCTTCTCTCCGCCCTGATCACTGCTCTCACCGGCGCATCCATGTGGTTCTGGACCCGGAAACAGCCGGGACCGATGATGCGCAAGGAATCGTTCCTGGTGGTGGCGCTGGGCTGGGCACTGGCTTCGGCCTTCGGGGCGCTGCCCTACATGCTGGCCGGGGTGTTCACCAGCTACATAGACGCCTACTTCGAGACCATGTCCGGCTTCACCACCACGGGCTCCTCCGTCCTCACCGACATCGAGGCCCAGCCTCACGGCATCCTCTTTTGGCGAGACATGACCCAGTGGCTGGGCGGCATGGGGATCATCGCCCTCTTCATCGCTCTAGTGCCGCTGACCCGGATTGGCGCTTCTGGAGCATCGGCCCTCTTCGAGGACGAGGCCCCGGCTCCTCAGGCGGATCGGGTGACGCCGAGGATACGTGACACCGCCAAGGCCCTCTGGACCATATACACGGTGATCACCTTGGTGCAGATCGTCCTGCTGCTGATGGTGGGCATGCCACTCTTCGATGCGGTGACCAACACCTTCGGCACCATGGCCACCGGCGGTTTCTCTCCCCGCAACGCCAGCATCGCCCACTACCAGAGCCCTGCCGTGGATTGGATCATAGTCGCCTTCATGACCATCGCTGGGGGGAACTTCGGACTATACTACATGCTGTGGCGTGGGAGGATCCGGCGAGTCTTCACGGACACGGAGCTCAGGGTCTATCTGGCTATCCTTGGCGGGTGTAGCCTGCTGGTGGCTGCCGACCTGATGCTCAACGCCGGCGTGGTCTCTCTCGGCGATGCGATGCGCTACGCTACCTTCCAGGTGGTCTCTCAGCAGACCACGACGGGGTTCTTCACGGCTGACTTCGACACGTGGCCATGGTTTTCCAAGACGTTGATCCTGCTGGTCATGTTCATCGGTGCCTCCTCAGGGTCCACAGGTGGAGCGCTGAAGGTGGTGCGGCTGATCGTGGTGACCAAGTACGCGCATCGCCAGCTTTACAACGTCTTCCATCCACGGGTTGTTCTCCCCATCAAGATGGGTGGTCGAGTGGTGCCCGACAGCATCGTCAGGGAGAGCGTCGCCTTTTTCATACTGTATCAGTCGGTGTTTCTCTTCTCGACCCTGGCCGTCGTGGCCCTGGGGTTGGATTTCATCACCGCCTTGAGTGGGGTAGCCGCCACCCTGGGGAACGTGGGGCCGGGTCTGGCCAGGGTTGGGCCTACCCTCAACTTTTCGGGCTTGCCGGACCTGGCAAAGATCATCTTCGTCTTCGATATGTTCGTGGGCAGGCTGGAGCTGTGGACTGTCCTGATCCTCTTGCGTCCGGCCTTCTGGCGAGAACCTTGAGAAGTGCCAGGCTGTTGCCGGTGAGGCTGCCGTGTGCTAGTATCGCGCCGGGGCCCCATCGCGCCACTCGATGAGCAGTGTAGGGGCAGACCTCACGGCGGGCTTGGGCGTCCCGAACCGGATCCCTCTTGACGCGCTGAGTGAAGCGACGACCCTCGGGAGGAGCTGCAATGAGGCACTATTCCATCGCCTGCATACCGGGGGATGGCATCGGCCGCGAGGTGATCGCGGCGGGCAGGCTGGTGCTGGAGAGGGCGCAGAGGCTGGACGGAGGGTTCCAGCTCCGCTTCAGTGAGTACCCTTGGAGCTGCGAGTATTATCTGCAGCACGGCGAGATGATGCCGAGGGATGGGTTGAAGATCCTGGCCGACCACGATGCCATCTACCTGGGCGCGGTGGGGTTTCCGACCGTCCCGGACCACATCTCCCTGTGGGGATTGCTGTTGCCTATCCGGCAAGGGTTCGACCAGTACGTGAACCTGCGCCCCGTCAAGCTGCTCCCGGGGCTGCGATGCCCGTTGAGGGACAAAGGGCCGGACGAGATCGACTTCGTGTGCATCAGAGAGAATACGGAGGGCGAGTACGCCGGGGTGGGTGGCAGGGTTCACCGCCACACCGATCGCGAGGTCGCCATCCAGAGCGGTGTCTTCACCCGGCAGGGTGTGGAGCGGGTGCTACGATACGCCTTCCAGGTCGCGCAGGGTCGCCCGCGGAAGCAGCTCATCGCCGCCACCAAGTCCAACGCCTGCCAGTACAGCATGGTGTTCTGGGACGAGGTGCTGGAAGAGCTCTCGGCAGAGTTCCCGGATGTGAAGAGTACTAAGATGCATGTGGATGCCCTCGCCGCGCAGTTCGTGCTGCATCCCGAGAAGCTGGACGTGGTGGTGGCATCCAATCTCTTTGGTGACATCCTGACCGATCTGGGCGGGGCACTTCAGGGAGGCCTGGGAATACCGGCCAGCGCCAACCTCAACCCGGAGAAGAGGTACCCCTCCATGTTCGAGCCCGTCCATGGCTCCGCGCCGGATATCGCGGGGAGAGGGATTGCCAATCCCATCGCCGCCATCTGGGCGGGCTCTGCCATGTTGGAGTTCCTGGGGGAGCTGGAGGCTGGTCAGAGGGTGCTCGATGCTATCATGGCCGTAACCCGCGAGGGGCGGGTGCTGACCCCCGATCTGGGAGGCACCGCGACCACCATGGAGATGGCGGAGGCCATCGCCCAGAGGCTGGACGCAGCGGGTTGATCTCCAGGGTCTATCCAGGCTGAAGGCGGAGAGAATCTGGCGTCTGTTTCAAGGCCGTCCTCACAGGAGAGAGGAATTCCAACGATGGAAGAAAGGAGCTTTGCGATGATCTCAGTCCCACGTTCGCTCGCGTTCCCCCGCTCCCTTCAGGGGCAGCTGCTCCTGGCGACAGGCTTCGCCTGCCTGACCGCGCTGGGCGCCCAGGTACAGATCCCTATCGGGCCAGTTCCTATAACGTTGCAGGTGCTCTTCGTCCTCCTTTCCGGCCTGGTGCTGGGCAGCAAGCTGGGGGCGGCGAGTCAGATGGAGTACCTCGCCGCAGGGCTGGCCGGTGCCCCCGTCTTCGCCCAGGGGAAGAGCGGGGTAATAGCCCTGCTCGGGCCCACCGGAGGTTACCTGGTAGGGTTCGTGGTGGCGGCCTACCTGGCGGGATTGGTCGCGGAGTCGGCCTCCGCGCCCGGCAAGGCTCGGTTCTTCGTCGCTGGCCTTCTCGGCGCGACGGCGAACCTGCTGTGCGGCACCATCTGGCTGGCAACCTGGCTGTCGGTGGGCCACGGGACGAGCTGGTTGGCCGAGATGGGCAGCGCATGGCAGATCGGATTCCTGCCGTTTATTCTGCTGGACGCCGGCAAGGCGCTAGTGGCCAGCGCTGTCACCCTCTCGGGCAGGGGGCTGGTGGCCCTGCTGAGGCAGTGATGGTAGAGGGCGGGGCGCGCAAGTCGCGTCCCGCCCTCCTGATGGTCGGCTGGAGAGGAGCTCGGCGCCGTCCAAGAGCCTGAACTCGCCGACCGATGCTGGTGGCTCCTTCCAACCGCCCAGCCAGAGTCGCAGGTCGGCGGGTCTCATGAGCACGCTTACCGCTGTGCCGTCATTGGCTACTCTGGCCAGCGGGTTCGCCCATTCCTCCTCCACCACCCTGTCCCCCAGAAAGGCGAGGGCTTCCTCCACTCCCACTCCCGTTCTGCTGCACAAGGCACGGAGCCGTCTCCAACGCACCGGAGAGTGGGCCAGAAGGTATGGCCGCTGGAGTCGCGCCAGATCGGCGCTGAGGAAGTGGTTGGTGGAGACCAGCAGACCATCCTCTGATGCCACTTCTTCTACTCTGCGGGCGGTGATCTCGAATAGCGAGGCCCGATTCTCGACCCCGGAGCCCACCAGCAGGTTGTTGCCAATAGTGCGTGGTGCTGCGCGGAGGATCTCACTGGCCTCCCTGAGCGATGTTGCCTCCTCCAGGACCAGCCGATACAGGATGGCCGTCGGTACTCCGTCGGGGAAGTTGCCCCTAAGGTAGGAGGTGAGATTGCTCACGGAGATCCCGCGGCGGTTGACCCCAGTGGTGACGCCGATGACGCCTGGCCACCCGATCGACAGGAAGGGCTCTCGGCCCTCGGGGCGGAATGCCAGCACGGTGGTTTGGCTGAGCAGTAGCCGCGCGACCGCGCCACCGTCGTCGATGGGCGTGCCCTTGAAGTGGTAATCCAGGTTCCGCCCATGGAGAAGTAGTCCGTCGATGGTGTGGTCTCCCCAGATGGCGAAGCCGGAGCAGGCTGTCTGAGGCGATCTGGGCACCACTTGTCGAAGGATGTTCAGGATGTCGTCCAGGGTGTTGATGAGGAGGATCGTGGCGAAGGGGAGGCCGCTCCCCCTGGCAACCCCTCTCATCTCTTCCTTGATATGGTCCGGGATGCGGCGGCTCATCAGCAGGGCTAAGGCCAGGGCGGCGGCTCGCAGCGGCATACCCAGGACCATGCCGACCCTCCGGAAGAGGAGCCGCTCCATCTCCGCCGCCAGCAGTCGGATCTCGGCGGCCAGGAGTCTCCCATGGGCGACCCCCATGGCTGCGGGGTCTCCCTCAAGCAGGACCACCCGAGGACCAGCGGTAGCTCCACTGACGCCAGATCCGCGTGTAGCCAACTCGCCGACCACCATCGATACTCCCTGCGCTCTGTGATCTGCATCACGAAGAGCCGTTGCCTGTTGGCTGGTGCCATCATACGGGTCACGGCAAATATATGCAGCTTCCATCCCACGGCTCAACGCGACAGGGTGTTGGCGATAGGTGGTTTCCTCTCTCCATCGACTGTTGATGATCTCAGGAAGCGGCCTTTAGCGCTTGCGGGTGGGAGTTAGAAGCCGCTAAGATATCGGCGGGAGGTTCCCCTTGCGCAAACCCTCGGTGGCTATCCTGCACTATACATGCCCCCCGATAGTCGGTGGCGTGGAGCAGCTCGTAGCGGTCCATGCTGGGTTGCTTGCCGATCGCGGCTACCCGACGCGAGTGGTGGCGGGGAAGGGAGAGCCCTTCCGCGCGGATGTCGCAGTATGGCTGATAGAGGGCCTCTACTCCAAGGACCCTGGGCTGCTGGCCATCAACAGGGAGCTGGAAGAGGGGGTGGTTGGCTCCCGTTTCGAGGTGGCTGTCGACAGGTTGGAGGAGGAGCTGATGGCCGCCTTGGCTGGAGTAGAGTGCTGCGTGGTGCACAACGCTTTCACCCTGCACTTCAACTTGCCGCTCACCGCCGCACTGCACCGATTGGCCCAGCGCATGGGAGGGCCACGATTCGTGGCATGGTGCCACGACATCTCCTGGAGGAATGAGCTCTACCTACCGATCATGAGGGATCGCTACCCCTGGAAGCTGTTGAAAGAGCCGCTGGATCGGGTCAGCTACGTGGTGGTGTCGGAGTCGAGACGGCGGGAGCTGTGCGAGCTGATGGGGCTGGGAACGGACCTTGTCCGGGTAGTCCCAGCTGGGGTGTCGCCGGCGGCTCAGATGAAGCTGGAGCCGGAGACGGTTGAGCTGGTGGACAGGCTGGGGCTGCTTCAGGCAGAGCTACTGATGCTGGCTCCGGTGAGGATCACCCGAAGGAAGAACCTGGAGATGAGCATCCGGATCGTTGGAGGTATGCGGGATCTGGATGTGGACTCCAGGCTGCTGGTGACGGGGCCGCCCGGCCCGCACAACGTCCGGGCCGGCGACTACGTGGAGGAGCTGCGTGCGCTCAGAGGGCGGCTCGCTCTGGAGGAGCAGGTGGTATTCCTCTTCGAGCAGCTGGATCGTGGGCGGTCCGCGTATCCGGTCAGCGACCGAATGATGTGGGATCTCTACTCTCTGGCGGATCTGCTGCTGTTCAGTAGCTCGCAGGAGGGTTTCGGGATCCCCGTGGTGGAGGCAGGGCTGTTCAGGCTCCCTGTGTTCTGCTCCGACATCCCTCCATTCCGAGAGATCGGCCTGGATGCCGTCCACTACTTCGATCTGGATGATGAGCCGATGGCGGTGGCGATGCGGATCAAGAGGTGGATGGAAGAGGACATGTCCTACCGGCTTCGCCGCCGCGTTCTCGCGCACTATTCCTGGGACTCCCTCTTCGCTCAGCGGATAGAGCCGCTGATACTGGGCGCCGAGCGCTAGACGCCCGTTCTATCCCGGATTCGGCGGCCATGGCCACCATGTCGTCGTGCCCTGAGGGCAGCGTGGCGGAGGCCGGGTTGCTACAGGAGGTGAAGATGGCTGAGACCGTGGCCAGAGGGTTCACCATACTGGTCCCGCTCTCCGATACACGGTCGGCAGGCGAGCTGATAAGGATCGCCGGAGGTCTGGTTCCCAGCCAGGGGGGAAGCCGGCGGGGCAGGGTCGTGGCGCTGGGCGTTGTGGAGGTGCCCGAGGAGGTGGACTTCAGCCATGGCGCCCGTCCGGCGCAGGCTCATCGGCAAAGGCTCGGAAGGGTCTTCAAGATGGCTGGGAGCTCCCCCGATCTGGAGATCGCCACCGTCGTGAGAGTCTCGAGGCAGGCCTGGCACGGCATCACCGACGCGGCCAGGGAGGAGGAGGCGGATCTCCTGCTGCTGGCGTGGAAGGGCGAAACGTCCACCCCGAACACCATTTTCGGCACGACCATCGATGAGATTGCCAAGGACCCTCCCTGCGACGTCGCCCTGGTCAGACTCCAACCCATGGGTAGCTGCCGGCGTATCCTCCTCCCCGTCCGAGGCGGTCCTCACGCGGCCCTCGCTCTCCGCCTGGCGGTGAGCCTGGCCGAACGGTACGACGCGACGGTGACCGCTTTGAGAGTCCTACCCCCGGGTCTGACCATGGAGCAGGTGGAAGTGGAAAAGGATCACTTCCGGCAGTTCCTCGCGTCCTGCCCAAGCCGTCGGGTGGAGGTCTCCTTCAAGGTGTCTGATTCCGTGGTCCAGGCGATCCTGCAGGAGAGCTGCGGCCACCAGCTGGTCATGATGGGTGCGTCGGCGGCCCCTGTGACGTCGGAGCCCTACCTGTTCGGGTCCATCGCGGAGAGGGTGGTTCGCGAGGTGGACCGCCAGGTGATCGTCGTGAAGACCAAGGAGCGGGCCGAAGGGCTGCGCCCGGACTTCGGTGGCCTCTTTCAGGAGGAGCGGTCCAGGGAGCCCATGTCCATATCGACCATCGTGGACAAGTGGTTCGCTGAGAACACCTTCGACAGCGAGGAATGGTCCGATCTGGAGCTGCTGGTCAGGCTGAAGAGGTCGGCAGGGGTGACCATTAGCCTTGGTCTCCCGGCGCTGAACGAGGAGGCGACTATCGGTTCCATCATCAGTTGCGTGAAGGGCGAGTTGATGGACCGGTATCCGATCCTGGATGAGGTGGTCCTCATCGATAGCGGCTCGACCGATCGCACCGTCGAGATAGCCCGGGGCCATGGGGTGCCGGTCTACCTGCATCAGGAGATCCTGCCCCGGCTTGGGACCATACCCGGCAAGGGCGAGGCGCTCTGGAAGAGCCTGCATGTCCTCAAGGGCGACATCATCGCCTGGATCGACACGGACATCCGCAACATCCATCCCCGGTTCGTCTACGGCCTGCTGGGGCCGCTGCTGCAGCATCCTCGCGTGATGTACGTGAAGGGCTTCTACAGGAGGCCCATCAGGGTGGGCCACAAGACCATGGGAACCGGCGGGGGCCGTGTCACAGAGCTTACGGCGAGGCCCATGCTGAACCTCTTCTACCCCGAGCTCTCGGGTGTGGTCCAGCCCCTGGCCGGGGAGTACGCGGGGCGGCGCGAAGCACTGGAGAGGGTGCCCTTCTTCACGGGGTATGGCGTGGAGACAGGCCTGCTGATCGACTTTCTCCAGATGTTCGGGCTTCAGTCGATAGGGCAGGTGGATCTGAAGCGGCGGGTGCACCGCAATCAGAGCCTGGTGTCGCTGAGCAAGATGGCCTTCACCCTGATCCAGGTGGTGCTGCAGAGGGTGGAGGACCAGCAGCGGCTGCGAATGATGGTTGACCTGAACCGGAGCATGAAGCTCATCCAGCACACCCGGGACCAGTTCCACCTGGAGGTGAAGGAGCTCCGAGACGCGGAGCGCCCCCCTATCATCACCATCCCGGAGTACCGGGAGCGGCGTGGGCTCGGGTGATGAGATCCGCTGGCACGAGGCTGCTGCTGGTGAGGCACGGCCAGACCAACTGGAACCTGGAGGGTCGCTACCAGGGCGGGGTCGATGTGCCCCTCAACCTCCAGGGACAGACGCGTAGCGAGGCTCTGGCGGAAGAGCTGTCCGTGGAGCGGATCGATGTGGTCTACTCTAGCCCCCTCTCTAGGGCGGTGGACACGGCCAGGCCCATCGCTCGGAAGCACGGCCTCGACGTGCGGATAGAGCCCGACTTGAGGGAGATAGAGCTGGGGGAGTGGGAGGGCATGCCGGCGACGGTGATCGCCGAGCGCTACCCTGGGCTGTTTCGTCAGTGGGTGGAGGATCCCCGCCCGGTGAGGCCGCCCGGCGGCGAAAGCATCCTGGGACTGCACGACCGGGTAATCGCGGCTGTGGATAGGATCATCCGGCTGCATCCGGGAAAGAGGATCTGTCTGGTCACCCACAAGGTGACGCTGGTGATCATCCGGACGCACTTTCTGAGGCTGGATCTTCCAGAAGAGATGCGCCGCCCCTTCCCCAATGGCACCTGGGAGTGGCTGGACGTGCTGGAGATGCCGCGCGGAAATCCGTGCTGCTCGGCGGCCGCGGTAACCTCGCCGACCGAAACCTCAGACAGATCGACTTAGAGCTCCGCCACTTCGACATCGGCGCAGCGGGTGGATAAGGCTCTGCCATATGTGAAGCAGCCTGCAGGGCTGGGGCTGGTTCCCCGCTGGTAGGTCGATGGGTCAGCCGCGGGGGCGCGGCCCCGCCTAGTTGGCCCGACGTGCCGAGGGGCTAGCGGGCCCCCGAGGCGGTCCGCACCACCAGCACGGAGCAGGGGGCCGCGCGCAGCACCTTCTCTGCCACGCTCCCGTAAGCCCACAGCCGGGCCCCCGTTCTTCCATGGGTGGACATCACGATCAGGTCCGCCTTGATCCTCGAGGCGTGCTCCACTATCTCCTCGGCCACATTCCCGCCGCTCACGCGGAAGCCTACCTTGATCCCACGGGCGGCCAGACGCCCCGCCCACCCCTGGAGGTAGGCCTCCGCCTCCTGCCGGTCTCCGTCCTCCTGGACCACGTATCCGCGGCCGTCAGGTGCCTGTACGAAGCGCAGGAGGGTGATGCGGATCAGCTCCAGCTCGGCCCCTGTGGCCGACGCCAACAGCTCCGCGTGGGGGATGGCCGTCTCCGCCAGCTCGGAGCCGTCCAGCGGTACGAGGATGCGTCGATACATGATGACCTCCGGGAGATGGTGGATGGCACACTGCGTGGGCTGGACGGGACATAGTGTTACATTCGGGGAGCGGGAGGTCAACCGCTAAAATGGGGTGGGCCGATGCCGACCGGCATCGGCCCACCCGTGGCCCGCGGGAGTGCTGACTACCTGGATCGAGAGGATCGGGCGCCGTTGTTTTCGGACCTGCCACCCTGTCCGCGGCCCTCGTTCTCGTGCCTTCCGACGGTGTCATCGCTGGGTCCCTGCTGCCGGTTCCCGTAGCCAGGACCGTTGTCCTGCCTCTGCTCACCCCCCTGGATCCGGGATCCGGGAGTTTGCGATGCGACGGGGGTGATGGTTGGGGTGGCGACGAGGTTTGGCTGAGTGGTGTCCTCATCCTCGTCCTCTGTACCCCATCGCTCCCGCTCGCGCTCGGTGTAGCTGTGCCTCTCCTCTGACCTCTCGCGCTCCCGATGACGCGCCTCCGAGCCGTGGAGGTCGTCGGCATCCGCGGCGGGCGTGGGGGTTGTGGTGGCCGAGGGCTCAGCGGCCGAGGTGGCGCTCGCCGTGGCCGTGGGCGCCGAGGTTGGGGTGGCTGTCACCGTGGTCTCGGGGGTGCGGGCCTCGTCGCCCTGATGCTTCTCCTCCTTTCCCATGTCAGAGCGGGCGAAGAAGGAGACCACTAGTCCGTGTCGGACCTCCTCCAGGGTCTGGGCGAAGCGGGCGATCCAGGAGACGAACCAGCCGTGGTTAGCCTGCCGATCGCCCTCCGGTTCTGGGACCTGGATGCTGCGCCAGCTGTCGGAGGTGGACTCCGGTGTGGCCGTGGCCTCGGCGGTTGGGATTGGTGTCGCCGTAGCCGTGGCCGTGGGCACAGCGGTCGAGGTTGCTGTCGCCGTGGCCGTGAGCGTGGACGTCGGGGTTGCGGTGGTCGTGGCGATGGGCGTTACGGTTTCCTGGGCGTGGGCCAGGACCGGCACCGTCAGCATCAGGATGGCGGCCAACGTGAGGATGGCCGCTTTGTAGACCTTTCTCATGCTTCTACTCCCCCCTTGTTTTCAATGATTCCTGGAATGCACATCCAGATCGATGAACGGAACTCGCGAGGACTCGTTACATGTGGGAGGGAGCGGGGTCTGGGAAGGCGAGCCTGAAGCACGTGGGATTCGATATGCAGGTGGAGGGCACGGCTTCGGGAGGGCCGTGGTGGAGCGGCAGGTCGTTCTCCTGAACCTGATCCCCTTCTCGAGGCGCGGCTATCTGCGGTGGGGCCGCTTGGTGGCGTAGGCGGCGAGGGTGGCCGCGGCCGTGATGGGGAGGACCTTCCGGGCCATTAGATTGGTGATCCCGCTGTCCCTCCGAAGCACCCCCTCGATCAGCAACATCTGGCTGCCCTGGAGCACGCTGCGAAAGCGCTGGTACACCTGTGGGCGCAGGATGACGTTGGCGAGGCCGGTCTCATCCTCCAGGGTGAGGAAGACGTGGCCCTTGGCCGTCGGGGGAGCCTGCTCGCAGACCACCAGCCCGCCGACCCTCACTACCAGGTTCCGGGGCAGCTCCTTCATCCGTCCACACGGGACGGCTCGTGCATCCTCCAGGAGTCCCCGAAACAGCTCCACGGCGTGGCGATCCGGTGACAAACCCTGGATGGAGTACTCGGCCGCCGTGGTCTCGAACAGGGATGGTGCCGGCAGATCGGGAGCCGGCGCCGACGGCATAGGCAATGGGGATGGGGTGGAGGCTTTCCCATGTCCATCCGCCTCTCCGGCCACCCGCCTTTCCAATCCTGCCTCCCACAGTAGCGCCCGGCGGGGACGGTCGAAGCAGTCCAGGGCCCCCACGGCGATCAGGTTCTCCACCGCCTCTCGGGAGAGACGGGTGCGCAGCAGGAGGTCTTGCAGCGAGCGGAACGGGCCGCGCTGCCGTTCATCCTCCAGCCTCTGCAGGGAGTCCTCGCCGAGGCCGCGGACGTAGCAGAAGCCGAGCCGGATGTCCAGCTGCCCCTCTAGCTCGCCCTGCCGTCGTTCCACGGTGCACTTGGCGCGACTGCGATTGATATCCACCGGGAGGATCCGGATCCCGTGGCGCTTGGCATCGTTGATCACGACCTCGGGGGAGTAGAAGCCCATGGGCTGGTTGTTGAGGATGGCGGCGTAGAACTCGGGGGCGTAGTACCTCTTCAGGTAGGCCGTGTCGTAGGTCGTCTTGGCGAAGGCGGCCGCGTGGCTCTTGCAGAAGCCGTAGGATGCGAACCCGGCAAGCTGCTTGAAGATCTCCTCGGCCGTCTCCCCGTCCACCCCGTTGCGCTGGGCCCCCTCCAGGAAGCGGGATCTGATCCTGGACATCTCGGTCTCGGAGCGGTGGCGGTTCATCGCCCTCCGGAAGAGGTCCGCCTCCCCGGCTGTGAAGCCGGCCGTGGCCATGGCAACCCTGATCACCTGCTCCTGGAACAGCACGACACCCAGGGTCTCGGATAGGATCGGCTCCAGGCTGGGGTGCAGGTAGGTCACCTTCTCCAACCCCTGGCGGCGGCGGAGGTAGGGGTGCACCATGTTCCCCTGGAGGGGGCCCGGCCGGATGATGGAGATCTCCACTATCAGGTCCTCGATGGTGCGAGGCCGCATCTTGGGGAGCGTCTGGCTCTGGGCACGGCTCTCCACCTGGAAGACCCCGATGTTGTCGGGCTCGCACAGCATGTCGAAGACGGCCGGATCATCCAGCGGTATCCGGTCCAGGTCCAGATCCAACCCTCTCGTCTCCCGGATCATCTGCAGGGCGTCGTGGATCACCGAGAGGGTGCGCAGCCCCAGCAGGTCCATCTTGATCAGCCCCATGTCCTCCACGTCGTCCTTGTTGAACTGGACCACCACGCGACCTGGTGCCGCCGCTCGCTCCAGTGGAGCGATCTCCACCAGAGGCGTGGCGGTGATGAGCATGCCGCCCACGTGGATGCTGAGGTGACGCGGAAACCCCTCTATCTGGCGGCAGAACTCTAGTAGCTGCTTCCAGGGGTTGGGGGGGCGGGGGCCCGATTCGGGCTCATCCTCCCCCGTTCCCCGCTCCCCAGTCCCTGGCCCCAGCTGCCGGATCCCCGTAAATGGGGCGATGGTCTCCATCTCCTCCTCCAGGTGTGAAGAGGAGCGGCGATTGACCGCCTTGGCGAGGCGGTCGATCAGTTCGGCGGGCAGGCCCATCGCCTTTCCCACCTCCCGAAGGGCGTTCCTGGCCCGGTAGGTGACCACGTTGCACACCATGCCCGTGTGCTCCTGTCCGTACTTCTGGTAGATATACTGGATGATCTGCTCCCGGTGGTTGGTGGAGAAGTCGATGTCGATGTCGGGCATGCCCGTCATCTCCTCGCTCAGGAATCGCTCGAAGAGCAGATTGTGCCGAAGGGGATCCACCTTGGTGATCCCCAGGACGTAGGCCACCAGTGAGTCGGCGGCAGACCCCCGTCCTTGTCCCGGGATCCCGTGCTCGCGGGCGTAGCGCATGATGTCCCATACGATCAGAAAGTACTCGGCGAGGCCGGTCTTCTGGATCACGTCCAGCTCGTGGGCCAGCTGTCTGGAGACCGCGGGGGTGATGGGCCGGTAGAGCTCGCGGGCGCCCTCATGGCACAGGCGGTGGAGGAAGCTGAAAGGGGTCTCTCCCTCTGGAACCTGGAATCCCGGGAAGCGGTATCCCCGGAAGTTCAGGTCCACGTCGCACTGGGCGGCGATAATCCGGCTGTTGGCGATGGCTCCAGGGTATCGGTGAAAGAGGATGGACATCTCCCTGGCCGATTTCAGGTGGTACTCGGAGTTGGGGCGGCGCAGGCCGTCGGAGGCATCCAGGGTGGTTCGGTGCCTGATGCACACCAGGATGTCCTGGAGGCGGTGGCCGTCCCGGAGGGCGTAGTGGACGTTGTTGGTGGCCACACACCCGACCCCCAACCGGTCGGCCAGGTCCACCATCTCGTCGCACAGCCAGTCGTCCTCCGGCAGCAGGTGGTGCTGCAGCTCGATCCAGAAGCTCTCGGCGCCGAAGATCCTGAGCAGCCTCTCGGCGGCCCTGCCGGCGCCGTCGCGGCTGCCGGCCAGCAGCTTGCGGGCTATCTCGCCGTGTCGGCATCCCGATAGGCAGATCAGGCCGGCCGTTCGCCCTTCCAGAGAGGAGAGAGCCAGGGCCGCACGGTTCTTCCCGTGGGCCAGCTGGGCGGCGCTGATCAGCCGACAGAGGTTGGCGTACCCTTCCCGGCTCCTGGCTAGCAGGGTCAGGTGATCCCCGCCCTCCATGGTTATCTCCGCGCCGATGATGGGCCGTATCCCTTCCTGCTTGGCCGCCTGCCAGAAGCGGACGGCCCCGTACAGTCCATCGTGATCGGTTATGGCGAGCGCCTCCATGCCCAGCTCCCTGGCCCGGGCGATCAGATCCTCCGGGTGGGAGGCCCCATCCAGCATGGAGTAGTTGGTGTGGCAATGCAGCTCGACGTAGCTTGGGGCGTTCGGTGGGGTTCGTGGGGTCGATCCCGCCGTGCTCCTGGAGATGGGCGATTCAACCATAGATCCGCTCCAGGAACCAGGTAGCGAGTCTCTCACCCTTCTCCAGGAGGGAGGGTGGCTGGGTGGCCAGATCTCTAAACACCACACATAGCCGTCCGCTCTCGGTGATCAGTCGGAAGTAGTCCCGGTAGACCTCCCGCCGCCACCAATCTCCCCGCACCCGCCATCGGTTGCAGAGAGCCAGCACCGGCTCGAGGCGGCCGGCCAGTACCAGGGCGGCTGGCTGCCCAGCCCTGTCGGCGATCACCCGGATGGGTCGCGCCGCTCCTTCCATGGCTACCTCCGCCAACGGCCGGATGGCGCCCTCCCCGAGCCACTCGTTGGCCCACTGCACGGCTCGCAGGGCTCTGCGGAGACCGTCGCCCCTGCTGCGGAACAGCCCGAGCTGCTCTCCATCCGGGCAACCGAAGCCATAGATGGTGAGACGGATGGAGGAGATGCCCAGATCCCCCCCCTCCCGTGGAGCGGGGGTGGCGGATGGTTGCATCCTATCCAATAACCTCTCTACGGCCTGCATCAGCTCCCCGGGGTCATCCGTTGGCTCGTGGAGGGTGGTGGAGGCTCGGACTGTGGTGCTATCCGAGAAGCCCAGCTGGATGGTTACCTCCCGGCAGGCAAGGAATTCGGACCTCATCCGCGCCGCCATTCGCTCCATAAGAGGGGAGATGGCTGAGAGCAGGATGCCCCGGTGACCCGTGGGAGGGTCGATCTCCACATCCTCCTCCAGGAGGCGAGGCGCCTTCCATGGAGACAGAGGGATGTCGTCCTCCCCACGGGCCAGTCGATGGGCTCGCGCCCCTTCCGGACCGAACTGCTCGCCCATAGCGCCGGGCTGGAGATCGGCGAGCTGCCCCAGCGTCCTGAGCCCCAGAAGGGCTAGGCGGCGCTGCATCTCCGCCGAGCAAGGGAGCAGCTCCACCGGCAGTGGGGCCAGGAAGGAACGCTCCTTCCCCTCGTCCACCACCAGCGCTGACCCCGGCTCCGCCTGGATGGCGGCCACCCTGGCCACGAACCTGCCGTTGCCAATCCCTACCTGCGGCCTGAGTCCCGTCTCCCGTTCCACCGTCGCCGCTATTTGGCGACCCAGCTCCCGGTTAGTACCGAAGAGCCTCTCCAGCCCCGCCGCGTCCAGGTAGACGAGGACTGAAGAGTGAGCCCCGGGTGCCGGGTGCCGGGTGCTACCGGGAGCGCGGGCGTCCCGCCCGCCCCTGTCCTGAGCCCCGAGTGCTGGGTGCGGGGTGGCGCGTGCTGGTTGAGCGGGCGTCCAGCCGCCGTTCGCCTCCACCGTCGGGCTGAAGCCCTCCAGCACCCGCAGCAGTCTGGCGAAGGCCTCCTGGTACAGCTCATCCCTCGGCGGGAGGAATACAGCCTCCGGACAGAGGGCACGGGCCCTGCGGAGGGTCATTCCCTCGACCACGCCGCGGGCTGCAGCCTCGCGGGAGAGGCTCCGCACCGTCTTCCGCTCGTGGGGCAGCCCCCCGACCACTACCGGCCGGCCGACCAGCCGGGGCTGGCGGGCCAGCTCCACGGCGACCTCGAAATCAGGGACCAGCGCGCAGGCGACCCTCATCGGCTCCACCTAGAACATATGTTCTGAATGGATTGTGCCACGGGGCTGCGGGAGTGTCAAGAACATGGTTCCCGCGACCTCCGTGTTACTTATTTGCGCTAACCGTTGCAGCCGGATCAGACTGCTACTACAATGCCACTTCCGGCCGAAACGGCAACCACTCGCGTATTCCCACCATTCCCCATGCAGGAGAGAAGAATGATGCGTCTCAAGGCGATCCTGTCCACGGCCCTAGCCATGGTCCTCGGGATAGCCCTTCTCGTCTCAGGCTGTTCCCAGTCCGCCTCCCCGGCTTCCACCAAGGCCCCTGCTGCCGAGCCCACCAAGGCGGCGGCCGCCGCTCAGCCCACTGCGGCCCCGACCCAGGCAGTGGCTGCTGCGCCCGCCAAGTCGGTGGATTTTCCAGCCAAAGGCAAGATCATCACCCTCGTCGTACCCTACGCCGCCGGCGGCCCCAGCGATGTCATGGCTCGCATCATGGCGCCCGTGCTGCAGGACATCCTGGGAACGACCGTGGAGGTGGTGAACAAGCCGGGCGCCAGCTCCCAGGTGGGCATGACCGAGGTGGCCAAGTCGAAGCCCGATGGCTACACCATCGGCCAGATGAACCTCCCCTCGGGGCTCACCGTCTACATGGATCCCGACCGGAAGGCGGCCTTCGGCCGAAAGGACCTCATGCCGCTGGCGGTGGTGACCCGCGCGCCGGAGACCATCCTGGTCAAGGCCGATGGTCCCTACAAGACGCTGAAGGACCTGGTGGCCGCCGCCAAGGCCAACCCCGGCAAGGTCTCCCTGGGCTCCACGGGCTACATGGGCACACCGCACCTGTCGGCCCTCCAGTTCGCGAAGCTGGCGGGGATAGAGTTCGGGGTGGTGCATTTCGACGGCTCCGCCCCCGCCATAACGGCCCTGCAGGGCGGCCACGTGGAGTCGGTCGTCGGGAACGTGGATCCCCCCTACATCAGCGCGGTGAAGGCGGGCACGGCCAGGGCGCTCGGCGTCATGGATAGCAAGGAGAACAGCTACCTGCCGGGCGTCCCGACTTTCGCTGCCCAGGGCTACGACATCAAGGCGTACAACACCTTCGGGTGGGTTCTTCCGGCCAACACGCCCAAGGGTGTGGTGGATGTTCTGAGCAGCGCTTTCGAGAAGATGTGCCAGAACCCCGACTTCAAGAAGCGGATGGAGGATGCGGGTCTGGTCGTGGACTACATGAACCCCTCGCAGATGGACGCCGTCTGGACCGAGATCGAAAACTCGGTCAAGCCGGTCATAGAGCTGGCCAAGACGCAGCAGAAGTAGACGGGCTCCCGGCGTCGATCACCGTCCCGTATCGCCGCGGAGGTCGCGACACACCCCGCGCTTCTAGGTCCACCTGAAGCGCGGGGTGCGTCTTCGTCTCCGCTCGGTGCCGCGACCTGGAATTCGACCCCCTGGGCTCCTCACCACGGAGCTGGCTAGGATGGCCGGATCCGCGTCGGATCCCCAGGAGAGCTTTGGCCGGCAGCGGCCCCGCCTTTGGGAGGCGCCGATCACCTTCAGGGCATTCCCGCCGATATTGCTCGACCAGATCGATCTCGACGGGTAGGGCGGGGGCTAGTCTCCCCTCGCCCGGCGCGGCGGCTTCCCGGATCTTGATCGGCACCCGGGACCGCCCCAATCGTTGACCGGGCGGGCGGTTTCCGGTAGTATAGGTCGCGGCGATCTATTGCGAAGCGATCTACGGCGACGCGCGATGTGGGGGCGGGATGCCGAAGGAAGCCATCATCGATTTCGAGTACGCCCTGCTGGGGCTGCTGAGCGCCGCGCCCATGTCGGGCTACGACCTGAGGAAGGCCTTTGCCACGCCCCTGTCCCGATTCAGCGCCAGCCCCGGTGGGCTCTACCCCGCTCTGAGACGGCTTGAGCGGCGCGGGCTGTTGGCCGCTCGGGTCGACAGGTCGGGAGAGCTGCGGGCCCGCCGACTCTACCAGCTCACGGAGGCCGGCGCCGCAGCACTCGACGCCTGGATCCGGCAGCCCATCGATCAGGAGATGGTTGCCAGACGGCTGGACCTGGTGCTTCTGCGCTTCGTGTTCCTCGAGGGGCGTGGCACCCGCGCCGATGCCATCGATTTCCTGGAGCGGCTCAAAGGAGAGCTCGCCCGCTACCTGGACCTACTGGAGGCTCAGGTGGAGTCCCTCAAGGGTATGTTCACCCTTCACCAGCGGCTGGCCGCCGAGAACGGGGTGGCGGGCTTTCGAGGCCAGCTTGCGTGGGTGGAGTGCGCCCTGACCGAGCTGCGCTCGGCGTAAAGGAAGCCATCGTGAAGACCGCCATCCTTCTGCCCATCAGGATTGTGGTGCTGACCATCATCCTCTTCGTCTGCTTCTCCGTTGGTTCGGCCGTCTCGGGACTCGGAAGGGACAGCATGCCAGTCGATGACCCGACGGCCTCGGTAGTGGCCCTGCTAGCTGCGTGCCTTCTGGACACCCTCGCCCTCAGCTATCCCATCCTCCGGTCTCGCTGGCGCGGGTGGCCGCTGGTGCTCTCGGTTGCCCTTCTATTCTTCGGGGTGATGAGTTTCCTTTCCCAGATCGAGACGGTGGTGTTCCTGCAGCTGCTGGTGGCCAGGGTATCCCCCGACCTCGTGCCCAGGGTGCTGCTGCAGGGGATGATTGTCGCTTTCCTCTTCACGCCGGTGGCTGTCCTGGTTCTGGGCAAGATGCGCGGTCCCGCGGAGGGCGCCAAGCCCAACCCACGTCTCGCCATGCCCTGGGGCGAGTGGGCCTGGAAGCTGTTGGCCGTCGCCGTGGCCTACGTGCTTATCTACCTCTCCTTCGGCTTTTTCGTAGCCATGCCCCTGGGAGGGATGGCCTTCCAGCAGTACTACGCGGGACTTCAGATGCCGTGGTGGATGATCCCCTTCCAGATGGGGCGGGCGATGATCTGGGTCGCCTTGGCGTTGCCCGTTATCCGGATGATGAAGGGCAGTGCCTGGGAGGCCGGGCTGGCTGTCGCCTTGCTGTTCTCCCTCCTGATGGGGGATCTGCTGCTGCTGCCCAACCCGATCATGCCCGACCAGGTTCGGATCGCCCATCTGGTGGAGCTGATCACCTCCAATTTCCTCTTCGGGTGGGTGGTCGTGTGGCTGCTCCACCGCCACCACGCCTCCTGGAGGGATCTCCTGGGCCTGTCCTCGGCCAGGAGAGCGGGGGCGGCTTCACCGGGGAGCTAGGGGCCGGCACGCGAAGGGCGAGGGCGTGCAGGCCCTCGCCCAATTGCTCGAAACCGCCGTGTCGAGAGGGCCGGCCTCACCGCTCCCGCTTCATGGCGATGGCCCTCCTGGCTGCCGACACCACGTCGGCCACGGCCATGCCGTAGCGGTCCAGGAGGTCGAAGTAGGGGCCCGTCTCGGCGAAGCGGTCGCGGATCCCCACCCGTACCACCGGCACCGGCGCCCGCTCGCCGAGCGCCTCGGCCACTGCCCCCCCGAGCCCACCGATCACGGAGTGCTCCTCGGCTGTCACGATGCAGCCCGTCTCCCGGGCCGCCTCCGCCAGCAGCTCCACGTCGAGCGGCTTGACGGTGTGCATCTCCACCACCCGGGCGTCGATCCCGAGCCGGCCCAGCTCTTCGGCCGCCTCCAGGCTCCTGCCCACCATCACCCCTGTCGACACCAGCGTCACGTCGCCGCCTCGGCGTAGGGTCACCCCCTTGCCAATCTGGAACGGGTGACTGTTGTCGAAAAGGACCGGCAGCTCGTTGCGGCAGAGACGCAGGTAGACCGGCCCCGGGTACTCGGCAGCCGCCTTCACTGCCAGTCTGGCCTCCGTGGCGTCGGCCGGCACCACCACGGTCATCTCCGGGAGACCCCTCATGGCCGCGACGTCGCTGATGGCCTGGTGGGTTGGACCGTCGAAGGAGTCGGAGAGGCCGGCGTAGTGGGCTGCCAGCTTCACGTTCACTCGGGAGTAGGCGATGCAGGTTCGGATCTGCTCCGCGGCCCGGAAGGCCAGGAGGAAGGCGAAGGAGTTGACGAAGGGGATCTTCCCTCCCAGGGCCAACCCCACGGCCAGATCGACCATCCCCGCCTCGGCGATCCCCACGTTGAAGAAGCGGCCGGGGAACCTGCTGCCGAAGTAGTGGGACTGGGTGGATGCCGACACGTCGGCGTCCAGCACCACCACATCCTCGTTTTCGGCCCCGTATTCGGCCAGCGCTCGGCCGTATGCCACCCGAACCGATTCCATCTCAGCCATGCTTCACCTCCGGGTCTGCCAGCTCGGCCATAGCCTGCTGGTACTGCTCCTGGGTGGGCGCCCGACCGTGCCAGGCACTCCTGTTCTCCATGAAGGAGACGCCCTTCCCTTTGACGGTGCGGGCGACGATGATGGTGGGCATGGCGTGTATCCTGGCCGCGTGATCCAGCGCGTCCAGGATCTGGCGCATGTTGTGCCCGTCTATCTCCAGCACATGCCAGCCGAAGGACCGCCACTTCTCAGCCACGGGCTCCAGCGGCATGATGTCCGCCACCATCCCGTCCAGCTGGACGCCGTTGAAGTCGAGGATGGCGGTCAGGTTGTCCAGATGGTACTTGGCCGCCGCCATGGCCCCTTCCCACACGACGCCGGCTTGGATCTCGCCGTCGCCCATCAGGACGTAGGTTCGGTAGCTCGCGCCGTTCAGCCGTGCGGCCAGGGCCAGTCCGGCGCCGATGGGGAGGCCGTGGCCCAGGGCGCCGGCCGTCATCTCGACCCCGGGTGTCTTGTTGCGGTCCGGGTGGCCCTGCAGCCGGGAGTCCAGCCGCCGCAGCGTGGCCAGCTCCGACTCGGGGAAGAAGCCGCGCATGGCCAGTGCGGCGTAGAGGGCCGGTGCCGCGTGCCCCTTGGAGAGGATGAAGCGGTCGCGCTCCTCCCAATGGGGCTGGGCTGGGTCGATCCGCAGCTGGTGGAAGTAGAGGGCGGCCAGAATGTCGGCGGCCGACAGGGAGCCGCCGGGGTGGCCCGAGCCCGCCCCATGGACCATGGTGACCACGGCGCGGCGGATGGCTCTGGCGCGTGCCTCCAGGCTCAGGATCACCTCTTCCGAATGGTGTCCATGCCGGCCCACCGCCGGCTGGGGTGTGACTGATGCGGTCATCTGGTTCTCCCTTCGCGAGTGGTCGGGCGCGCTCCCGACGATGACGATACGAAGGATCTGTTGAGAAGAGCGCCCTGCTGCCCGGCTGTTCTCGTCCCGGTGTGGCGAGCCAGGGGTGGTGTCGCCCAGCGCCCCTGATCGCCGATGGTCACAGCGGGCGCTCGCCGCGGACCGTGGCCATGAGATCCTCGGCCATGGTTTCGAGCGAGTAGGCAGGGCTCCATCCCAGATCCTCCGCCGCGGCCTCGATGCTCAGCTCCCATTGCCACGAGATCCTCCCCACGGCGGCCATCTCTGGGTCGGGGCGAAACTCGATACGGGCGTCGGGATACCGCCTCCGCGCTATCTCCAGCAGCCCCACCGCTGTGGCCCGGCAGGTGCCGATGTTGTAGATCCGCCTTGGGGCCGAGTCGGCGGTGGCCAGGGTTGCCAGCGCCCGGGCGGCGTCCTTGGCGTAACAGATAGGGGTCGCGGCTTGCTCATCGACCTCGATGATGTAGGGCTGGCCCAGGGCGGCCTTCTCCAGGATGAGTGTGGTGTAGAGGGTGGCGGAGCCCGCGGCAACCCTGTAGGGGCCGACGATGGCGGCCAGTCGGGCGGCGCGGAAGTCCAGCCCGTACCGCCGGTGGTAGTACAGACCCAGCTGCTCGGCCATGTGCTTGCTCTGGCCGTACCAGGTCATCGGCTCGATGGGCACCTTCTCGGTGATCGGCTGAGGGACGTCCGGGCCGTAGACGGAGATGGTGCTAGCGAAGACCACCCTGGGGATCCCCGCCAGCCGTGCGGCCTCCAGCACGTTGTGGGTGCCCCCCACGTTCACCCGCATCCCCAGGTCGGGGTCTTTTTCGCACCCCATGGTCACCACACCGGCCAAGTGGATGATGGCGCTGAAGGGTCGGCTTCGGGCGGCGGCGACCATGGCATCTCGGTCGGTCACATCGCCCTGGAGGAAGGTCGCCTCCGCCGTGAGGGGTAGCTTCGAGGATGGGTCTGCCGGAACCCGATCGAGGGCTGTCGCCTCGATGCCGCGAGCTGCAAGCTCTCTGGCCAGCCATCGGCCGATGTACCCGGTGCCGCCGGTGATGAGGATCGCCATCGATGTACCTCCTGCTATGGACTCTCGGCGCTGAGATGGATGCGGCCGTCGGTGATGGTCCTGTTCGGTGATGGGCCGGGCGACCGGCAGCACGGGCGGAGCGCCACCTCTCGAAGTCCCGCGCGGCTATTGCGGTGATCTTGTCGGCCGGTGCCTGCAATTATAGCTGCCCGACCCGTTGCAGCCAAACCTCACTCGCGTTGGTTCCTTCATCGAGATAGGCACGCTCTCCCCACCCTTGTATGCAGTATACTGCGGTGATGTCGGTGGCTTCGATGGACGGTAGCGCACCGGCGACCGGGTTCGAGCTGAGTGCGCCCGCCGATGTTTGTGGATCACCCGAGTGTCGTTGAGAGGGGAGCAGTATGCCGAGAGCGCGAAAGATGCTGAGCAACTGGGATGCACCCTGTCTGCGGGCGCTGGTGGCATCGATCGAGACACAGAGCAAGGCAACCCTCGTGCATTGGGCCGTTGGCTACGCTGAGCAAGTAATGCTGCCGCTGTGGAGCCGACATTATCCGGGGGACCCGCGGCCTCGGAACGCGCTGGATGCTGCTCGCCGATGGCTGTCGGGGGCGATCAAGCTACAGCATGCGAGACCTGCCATACTGGAGTGTCATGCCGCTGCTCGAGAAGCTGAAGAGAACCCGGCGGCGCAGGCCGCCGCCAGGGCAATCGCTCACAGCGCGTCGACGATCCACTCGCCCAGGCACTGCATCGGGCTGCCCCTGTATGGGGCGATGGTGGTGGCGTATGACACCATTGGGGTGAACGCTCCACGAGCGGAGCTGGAGCGATGCGCCGCCGATGAGTGTGGGCGTATGCTCGATGCGCTGCGAGCCATTTCGGTTGATGACGAGCCGAACCCGGCCAGGATAAGCCGGAAGTGCTGACCGTGAAGACGCGGAAGTCAGATCAATGGGTGGCGAGATAGAATCGTGTCGAGGGTGGGGGAGAGGATCGTATCTGGAACACCCGATAGACGCGCCGGAGGGGACATGCTACCCCCTCCGGCGCGCTGCTTGCTACTTGAGGTCGATGATCAGGCTGCGAATCTCGTTGGTGCCTATGTTTTCGACCTCGTGGGTCTCCGGCTCCCTCCAGATTATCTGTCCCTCCTCCTGCTCCAGGATCTCAGTTCTCCCGTCGGGGGTGGTGATCTGATACCTGCCGGGTGTTAGAGCGTAGATGAGGTAGTTCGGATGCGAATGCATGGGCAGCTTCTCGCCGGGCTTGGACCTCACCTCCGTCACCCGCACGCGGTCGTTCTCGAACAGTGACTTTGCTATCTCCGAAACGGGTTGCATGGTGTCCTCGATCCCCTTCTGACCTTATGGAGGGGTAGCTGGCCCGGCTCCCGGGACCATGCCCTGCTCCCGGCTTGGTGTTGAAGCAAGTAGTGTGCCCCCTGGCCAGGAGCGATCCTCATGGGTGCGCCACCCGGCGGGACGACCTCCTCGCTACGCACCTGCGTAGCCGACATCCCGATACCGGAAGATGTCGGCTGCCGCTGGACTCGGCCGACAGAGGCGAATGGCGGGCGCCAGGGGTGGGAACCGGTAGAAGAGCAGGTCTACCTCGGCTTCTCTCAACGGTGGAGCGAGCTTGTTCTTGACCACCTGCACCAGGGAGCGGCACCCCACCACATCCCTGCCTCGCCGGATCCACTCCCGACGTTCCATCCCCAGCCTCACCGATGCGAAGAAGCGCAGGGCCTGGCTGCCCATCGAAGGGCGAGCCCCGCTCCCGGTCGGCCGGTCGGCCAGGAAGACGAAGGCGATCCCGTTCTTATCCACGGCAGACACCAGCCTCCGCAGCGCGAGACCGAGAGAGGGGCCCATGAGGGCCAGGGGCTGGCGGCTGATGTTCGAGAGCCTGAGGCCCATGACCAGATCCATGATCATCAGCCTGATGCCCCCGCTGCGGGCCAGCCGGATGGCTACCTCCATCCCCTGGAGGTGGCTCATCGGGCGCACCAGCAGCATGGATGCAGGGTCCACCCCCGCCACCTCCATCTGCTCTGGATCCAGCTGCCCATCCAGGTCGATGTAGGCGGCGATCCCCTCATCTCGCTGGCATTGGACCACCAGGTGAGCGGCCAGGGCGTGCTTGCCCGACGAGTCCGGGCCGAAGATCTCGCTGATCCGGCCGCAGGGCAGCCCCCCAATCCCCAGGGCATCGTCCAGGGCAGGAAAGCCGGTAGGGATCACCTCCTGCTCGGATCGCAGGGCATCCCCCAGCCGTATCAGCGCCCCTCGACCCCATCGCCGTTCGGCGTCGGCCAGTAGCCTGGCCAGGCGGGGATCCAGGCCGGTACCCGCCTCCGGGTCCTTTTCAACGCTTGGCACTCCACTACCCCTCTATTGTCTTCTTGGCCCCGCTGTAGAGCCCGCTGGCCGATAGCCCCAGGGCTAGCCCCCAGACGGTGGCGTTCAGCCACATCTCGGAGCCCGGTACCTGCTGCGCGGCCTGATAGCCCAGGGAGATGGCTAGCCCGATCCCGATGGACAGGGGTGTCGCCCACACCGTATCCATCCCCAGCCTCTTGGCGGCCTCTACCAGTCCAATGATCAAGGGGATCGCCAGGACTCCGGCGTACTCGGTAGGCATGGAAGTGAGACCTCCTTTTTCTTGCCCTCTTCAGAGAGGGGAAGAATCCCCGATCGCGGCATAGAGATCATAGGCTTGAAGACCCCAGTTTCCATGGGTCTAGCGAGGGACACCAAGGCGCCATCTCCGTCAGCCTTCGATGAGGCGGCAGCGGACGACCGTCTGTACCCCCCGGTCCTGGGCCGCGTCGCTCAGGCGCTCCTCCAGCCCCTCGAACCACACCCGATATCGGCTTCCATCCACGTCCTCGAAGGAGGCGATGCCCTGAGCCACGGCATGCCAGAGCGCCAGACTCAGCTCAGCCCCGGTCTTGCCTTCCCGGCTGCCATCCAGCAGCCTCAGCGGCGCCCCCGCCGCCCCTTCACAGATCAGGTCCATCTCCCAACGGCGTTTGATCTCGGGGTTGAGGGCGTACTGCAGGGCTATGTCGGCCAGCCGGGGACTGCCTGCTGGATCGCTGCTGCCCAGCTCGATCTGGAAGGCCACACGGCGCGCCGTGGCCCCGTTCTCGAAGCAGAAGGTGGCGGAGGTGGAGCCCTCGGTGTCGGATCGACCCAGGGGGTGCCATCTGCCGCTCATGTAGTCCACCTTCAGAAGGCGGAGCTCGGGGGTGCTCAGGCCATCGGCGCTGAGCAGCCTCGCCCTCCACCGCAGACCGAGGCCCGGATGGGCGAAGCTGTGAGGGACCCCGCTCTCCACCTGCTCCCAGTGCTCTCCCCCGTCGGCGCTCATGTACAGCTCTACATCGGTTCCAGAGAGAAGCTGGTAGGAGAGCAGCGTCAGGCTAGCCTCGGAGACAGGCTCTGCCGCCGGCATCCTCAGCGGCTCGCTGACCACCTCCCCATCCCCCGACCAGAAGGCGCTCAGCTCCACCAGATCGGCCCCGATCTCCGAGGGCACGGCATCACTCGCGCCGTGGGATGACCGCAGGGAGAGATACACCTTCCCAGATGGCCCCAGATAGCTTCCGAGATCGGGAGTGAAGCCTTGGATGGTTCGGGCGGCCGGATCGTCATCCGGTGCCGCCTGGTTCGTTCCCACCGCATCCCAGCTTCCTGTAGCGTGGTTCCAGATCCGGAGAATGGCGCCCCGGCTCGATGTGCCCGATCCTCCCCCCAGCCCGTAGCATATGGCCCGAGGGCGCAACCCCACCGGGGTCAATCCCGAGAGATCGAACTGGAAAAGCTGATGGGCGTAGCCGTCCACGATGGTGCACCTGGTCGTTGCCACCCCATCGCCTTCTGCAGCGATTGCAGCGTACTCGGCGTCCGCGAACTCCTCCGCGAAGACCGCCGGTGGACTGTTGGGATTGGGCGATGCCAACTTCCATGCGGTGTGACGAACCGCCATGTCCCCCAATCTCTTGCCGGAGAAACCCTGGGTCGGCATCCCCTTCAGTCTCACCAGGGCGTCGCCGGCGCGCCAGTCGGCCGTGGTCAGCGACCGATCACAGGCGGAGGGGTCCCGAAACCCCTCCAGACGCTGGAAGCCGTCGCTCCCTTCCAGGCTGAATCGCACATCGATGTACTGGCCGGCCAGAAGCTTATCGTGGGTTAGGGTAACGCTCCTCAGCAGCTTGCCGATCCCGGGCAGCCCCCCGTCGAGGAAGGACGTCTCCAGCAAGCCACTGTCTCGATGGGACGCAGGCTCCATTCGATAGATGGAGGCCGCCCCCGCCGCTTCACAGGCCATGTAGAGCTGGCCGTTGTAGATGGCCAGGGCCGTGGTGGTTGCCGCGACGCCGGTTGTACAGGGGGTGAACCAGCCGTATCGACTCTCTCCTAGATCCTCCTCTCCTATTATCAATCGGGATCCCTTCCGGCCCACCCCCTGGGCCGGAAGCTTTGCCAGCAGCGCCGCCCCCTGAGTCGGGTGCTCGTAGCCCACGTGGAGCCGTCCATCGCACACCACCAGCGCCCTCAGCGGACCCGGGTACTCCAGGCCGGGGGCCGACAGGGAGTAGGCTTCGGACATCCGGTTGCCATCGAAGGCCCACAGCCTCCCGCTGACGCCTGAGCCGCAGAAGAGCAGGTTGTCGAAGACTGCCCAGCCCGCAACGTAGTTGTCGGGCAGCCAGATCGCCTCTGCCCACTCCCCGGAGCCGCTTCGGCCGTCGTAGCAGATCACCCTGCCCTGTACCCCGTTCCCGCTCTCGGATGTGGCCACGAACAGCCGCCCGCCGTACACCGTCATCGTCTCGATGTTGGTCTCCCGGCAGCCGTGCACCTCCGTGATCGCCGTCCCATCCCAGCGGTAGACCCGGGCTTCGCCGTCGGGGAAGCGGCAGCCCAGGAACAGCCGGGGCACGGTGGCTCTGGCCGCGGAGTCCCACACCTCGTAGGAGGCCATGCACGGAATGGAGATGGCCCCCTCCACCTGGAAGGCCGTGCTCCAGCCGACCCCGTCCCTCACGAACACCGTCCCATCGGAGCCGCTGCCGGCGTACAGCCGGTCGCCGTGCCGGCAGAGGGATGCCGTGGCCCCCTTCCCGCTGTTCCAGTCCACGCCCCAGCCTGCCCCATCGAGGCTGTAGACCCTCCCCGACGAGGTGGAGGCGGCGAACAGCTTGCCCCGGAAGGGCGCCATCGCCGGGAAGCCGGCCTCCGTGGAGGGGTAGCTGAGTCGCATGGCCGGACCCAACGCCAGCCCTCCGGGCTCCCCTATCTCGACCCCGTACCCTCCCATCCACCTGCCCGCTCTGTCCCCTGTGGTTCCGCCTGTCGATGTTGTTGAGGAGCCCACATCGCCCGTCGTCCTCTGTCCATCGCCGCCCCGCCAGTCGGACTGGTGCCACCACCTCCAGCCCGGTCTCGGACTCGCGGTGCCGGTCCCCGAGCTCAAGGCCACGGCCGATCGACTGTAGCTGCCGGACTTCAGCAGGAAGCCCTGCCCGGCGATCTTCACGTGGTACCTGCTTCCCATCAGTCCTCCAAAACAGGGGGCCGAGGGCCAGATTTCCATGCCCGGCTCTCGGCCCTCACCCGGCTACAGATAGGTCCCCTGGTCTCTGATCACCACCGCCACACGGTCCCCGGCCACCGCGTAGCCCACAGCCTGTTTCAGGTTCCCCGTCCCGCTGGGCAGAGATCCTTGGATGCCGCCCGGCGTCGATAGGCTTAGGTACTGCACCCCGCCTACCGCGAGTCCGCTCAGACCGGAGATCTCGCCCACCAGGTGCATGGCGCCCGACTCATCTGCCTTGTAGGAGGCCGCGGCGATCCCTACCGCCGACACGGGGTTCCCGGCCGATCCACAGGCTCGAACCAGCCTACCGCCGCTCCAGCCCACCAGGTCCCCCGCCCTGACATCCTCGCCGTACGGTACCCCTGCCACCGTCAGCCCTGCCGTCACTACTTTACTCATGGCCTTCTCCTCTACCTACTATCATGGTTGATGCTTGGTCGGGCCCCGTACCCTTGACCATGATCCCCCCTGCGCTTGGGGCTCTGCTTCTACGTTCCCAGCACCCCCACCAGCTTTGCGCAACGAAGTTGGTTGAAGAGCGCCAGGCCGCAGTACCAGCGGATCCTCACCCTCGTTGCGTCCTTCGTCTCCAGCTGGCCCACGTCGATCACCTCGATCCCGCCATTCTGAAGACCCGAGAGCGCCTCCTGGGCCCCAAAGGAGAGGGCGTAGATGGCGCTACAGGCGCTACTGGAGCCCTGGACATCGGTGTCGCCGATGAAGTCGCTCACCTCCACCGGGATCCCGTCGTACAGCATCACCTGCCGGCCGAAGCTGCTCTCGCCCCTCTCCACATAGTGGGCGCTTGCCTGCAGCAGTCCCTTCAGCTTCCGGCGGCTCCGCTTGCTCATCAGCAGCATATCCGGCTTCCCACCCTTCACCCGGTCGATCAGGTCGTCGATCATCGATGTGGTCAGACTCGCCCCATTGGCGCCCGCCGTGACGATCTGGTCGCTGTTGGTGATCAGGTTCTTGATCCCATCGAAGGAGTTGGGATCGCTGAGGGCGTTGCCCTCCACGAAGGTCTGTTCGAACTTGTGCGCCACCGCCTTCGACTTCTTCGCTACCTGTACCGCCCGTTGGTCCTGCACGTTGCTGGTGGTTCGCTGGATGAAGTTGTCCACATCGGCGTCCCCGCCTAGGATCGCCAGCGTCGCCGAGCGCTGGGTGAAAGTGGCCGCGCTCTCGGTCCACGTCGAGTTCACCGCGTAGAAGTCCGCTGCCCCCAGGCTGTTCTCCTGGGTGTACTTGTAGCTGTTCCCCTCTATGGTCATGAAGGGGAGCCACTGGAGGATGGGGGATTCCCTGACGATGGTCTCCACCACGCCTCTCTGTAGAATGTCGGTGGACAGTTTGGCCGCCTCCTCGAGCAGTAGCGCCATTTCTCTCTCCTCTCCTGAAGTGTGACCGTGCGTCGCAACGCCTCTCGTCGGTGCCGCGTGGCCCCCGAGCGGGTTTCCCCGAAAGCTGTGCTGCAGGATTTTGGGCTGGGAAGGTGGACGCAATCGGGGGGAGCCTGTTTTACTCCCGTCTCAGCCCGTGGGCGATCTTCTCCAACGGGTTCATCGCCTCGACATCGGGGCCCTGGCGGATCGGATTGCCGGTAGGGACCCGCACGGCGGCCGCTTCCGCCAGGGCTGCTGCCCTGGCCGCCTCGAAGGCTCGTCTGGCCACCTCCACCGATCGGTCCAGATCCTCGACGGTGGCCCCCGTGACCAGCTCCGGAACCAACCGCCCCGCGTTCTCCGCCAGCAACGCGCGCCGGTGCGACTCCAGCCAGCGGGTGCGAGTCTCCTCCACCTCCCCTCTCAATCGCTCGATCTCCATCCGCGGATCGGGATCCTGGGGCTGTTGTACGGCCGAGCCATACTCCGCCCCTGTGTCGAGGGTTGTCTCCTCCATGCCTCTCGCCTCCTTTTCTGATTGAGTGACTGTCGATCGCTACCTCACCGACAATCTGCCTGCCCTGATCCCAGCCGCTCGCGTCCGGATGCCACATTCGTACCGACGGCGAAGGATGGCGGCCGCGTTCTGGGCCGACGCGCCTCCCCGCCTCTCGGGCCGCTGCCGCTTGGCCTCCTCTGTCGATAGCCCCTCGAGCGCTTCCGCCCCGGCGAAGGCCAGCAGCAGGTCCTCATCGGCGGCGGGCACCGTCGACCGATCGCCATCCGCGACCAGGGTGGTGTGGGGCGTCAGGTAGCGCACCACCAGGGACAGGCTCGCCGTCGGGGTGGGCCGAAGAACCAGCTTCCCCTCCAGGAACAGGTACCCGGGTCCATCGGCGCCCTCCTCGGCCGCCCCCGCCACCTCCACCCTGGTGACCAACAGGCAATCCTCCGGCAGGGCGTACTCGCTCTGCCCTGCCACGATGGTCACCATGGTCTCCCCGCGCCGTGGAAGGGTACGGCTGTAGTCCCGCAGGGCGTCGTTCAGATAGAGATCCAGCGCCGCATCGCTCCATAGGTAGCCGTCGGCAGCGTTATCGTTCAGTAGGAACCGCAGCCTGCTTCGCAGCTCTGCTAGGGTTGCCATGCCCTTCCTCCTAAGAACAAGGTGGAGGGTCTTGGAGACACTACCATGGACGTGCCAACGGCACGTCCACGCCCGCCAGGCCGCGACGCTGTGCTCGCTCGCGTCGCGCGCCCTGGGCCCGCCTCCGGGACACTCCGAACCACGCCAGAAGGGCTCACCCGCCCCTGGGCCACTCGACCCCTCCCCGCGCCTCCTCATCGATCCGTCGAAGCTCCGCCTCCGGACTTTCCTCCCCCAGTCGATCCATGGCGGTGCGGCGGGAGCGGAGCCCGGCCGATACCAGGGCCACGTTGTTTCGCACCTCGACCTCGCTGTCGGCGGGTAGCAGTGGAGGCCAGATCACCCGGGACCGGTAAGGCGCGAAGCTTCCCAGCCCGTTCAGCTCGGCGATCCGGAGCAGGTATCGGTTCCGTTGCCTCAGGCCAGCGTTCCACCACGCCCGCTTCCGCAGCGTCTTCTGGATCAGCGGCTGCAGCTCCGTCTCCAGAGCCACGCCGCTCAGCAGCCGCCCGGAGTCGCCGAAGGCCGTCTTGGGGGTCTCCGCAACGTCGTGGAGCGCCCTCATCACCCGCTCGATGTGGTCGCTCACCGCCGGAGCCTGTCCGCGCCACTCCAGCAGCTCCACATCCGCCCCCTCCGGCACATCCCATACGGTCCCCGGCCCCACCGCCAGGTCGCTGTGCTCCGATACCCCCTTGAACACCACCGGCGGATCGCTGTGGAACCGAATGATGTCGGCCATATCGCTCATCCGCTCGTTCAGCTCCCGGTTGAGAGGGATCACATCCTTCAGGTCGGAGACCCCCCAGAACTCGTTGGCCGGCCTGGCGTTGGGGATGTGCACGAAGGGGATGAACCCGTATGGATTAGCCGTGCGGACCACCTCCCGGTCGTCCACCGTCAGCGCGAGCTCCTCCGCCGTCCACTCCTCGATCACCTCCACGTTCCCGACGGAGCGGCTCCCACCGCTCGCCGCCGGGCTGGCCCCCCGATAGCGGCCGTTGTAGGAACCATTGGGGGGCGAGGCCGAGCTTCTCCCCCCGTCCGCCCATCGGGCGGCCGCCTCATCTGCCGGCAGCCGATAGACCAGGCAGACGGAGAGGAGGGTGGAAGGGTCATCCGCCGCCCATCGGGGGAAGAAGGTGAAGGGGTCGATGCTCACCGCCCGTGGCCTCCCCGTCCCCTGGCTCCAGAAGACCTTGAACACTGAGTCCCCAAGGATCGCCCCGTTCATGGCCGCCTGCATGTCCACGGCCTCCAGGTCGCTCTCCTCGTATACGCGGTAGAGCAGCTCCTCGGCGGCCGACGCCCGGGCCTGCTCCGCGGGGGTGGAGTCGACCGGGGGGACGGCGAAGTTGATCCCACGCCCCAGGAGGTAGGAAACCCCCTTGTCCACAACGGCTCGGGCGTAGTTCAGGACCAGGTTGCTTCGGCCGGACCTCGGCTTCGCCCACTGCCTGCCGTTGTAGAAATCCAGGTACTCCGTGTAGCGGCGCAGCCTAGGCTGATCCGACGCCACCATCGCGCCGGCCCGAGCCGCCGACGGTCGAACAGGGTTGGGCAGAGGGCGCACCGCCATCAGACGACCCCTTCCATCAGGAAGAGGATGAGTAGCATGAGCCCTACGCACAGCAGAAGCCCCAGGAACCCCTCCGCCAGGGCCCAGCCGTCGTGCTCGACCCCATCCGTGATCTCGATCTCGCCATACCTCTTCACCCTCTCATACCTCCTGCTCATCGGATCGATCATCGGCGCTCAACTCCAGAAGGCCGCGGTCGGCCGCTCACGAGACCCTCCGGCCGGTCGCTCGGCGGAGCTCCACCATCCCGGCCGCCGCCACCAGCAGGGCAGCGGAGATCAGGAAGTCGTCGTGGCCCCGCTCGGGCGGTACGTAGAAGTCCATGGTCTGGTTTGGCCTGACTGTGTAGCCGGCCAGCTCCATCTGCCGCCAGAACTCTCGGCTCTCGGAGGAGCCATCATCCCGATACATCTTGAAGCGGCCGGCGTTGACGGCCCCCAGGAAGTCGTAGGCCAGCTTCGACTTGCTGGGGACGGAGAACACGAAGGGTGTTACGACCTGTCGACCCAGGGCGGAGGAGAGGAAGCCGGCCACCCCGGCCCCCACGCCGGTGGCGTCTACCACCACCTTCCTGCACCGCCAGACGTTCCGCAGCAGGTCTAGCATCTGGGTGTACTGGTCCCGATGCTTCCGGCCGGTCCAGTAGTAGTGCTCCACGACCTTCAGCCGGGGCTCCATCACCAGATCGGAGATGGTGGACCAGTCCAGCTCGGCCACGGTGATGACGGTGGAGTCTCTGCGAGGCTTCAGGGAGCGGAGGGCGGCGTCGGCAGCCTCCTCGTCCTCCCCGGCCAGGTCGATCCCTGCCACGTACTCGCGGTCCTCTGCAGGGCTGTGGCGGCGCGGGTGGTCACCCCTCATCTGGACCCTCTGCTGATCGCTCAGGAAGGTGTAGGTCCCCGATAGGGTCTCCAGTAGGTACTGGGTCCGCATGATGGGGTGGTCGGCGCCCAGGCGGGCGATCTCCCCCTCCACGTAGCGACCGTAGTCCGGGTTGTGGACCGCCACCTGCCGCCAGTCGTACTGGAAGTGGCGCCGCATCCCGTCCTCGGCCTCGAGGGCTAGGTTCACCTGCTTCTGCTCCTCCAGCAGGCTGTCGGGGATCCACGAGGTTCCGTAGAGCACCGTGGTGGTGTTGGTGGTAGCGCCCATGGGGCGGAACTCCTTGGCGTACTTTTCTCTGCTCACGTCCTGGGCCTCGTCCACCTCCAGTAGGAGGTGGGCCGTGGCTCCCACCACGTTGCTGGACTCGTCGGCGGAGAAGAACATCACGGAGGCGTTGCCCAGGGTCAGCATGTAGCCGTAGCTGGACCGCCATTGGCCGCGATTCCAGGGGTTGTTGAGGATCTGCTCCAGCCGCAGCTTGGAGTTGACGATCTGGGGCTTGAAGGTAGGGGCGCACTTGACGATGTTCCCACCCCTCCGCTGGAACAGGTTCAGGAGGAACAGCTCCAGCTGCGCGCTCAGCTCGTTCTTGCCTGCCTGCCTAGCCATCATCACGGTGAAGGTGAGCCCCTTTCGATGGAGCACCGAGTCCAGGATCGCCCTGGCCGGCTCCAGCTGGTACGGCCGCAGCGGCCTGCCGACCACGTAGTGGCTGAAGAGGGCGGGATCGGTGAGTAGCCGTTTCAGCAGGGCGTGGTAGCGGGGATCCTCGTGGCGACCCAGGGCCCCACCTCCTCTCGGCCGCAGGGCGACCGCCCCGGCCCGATCCTTGTTGCTATCAGAACGTTTGTTCTAGTAGCTTCCAAAGATATACGCCATCGGGGGCGGTTTTCATCCGGGAGTTGGTGAGGGGAAACCGGGGTTCAGGTCGGTCCTTCCCACCGCCCTTGGGCTGGCAGGAAGGACCGACCCATCACGCCGCTACCGTTTCGACGGATCCTTCCGCTGCGGCCCCAGCTCAGTCGCGATCGTCGTCATCGCGGCTCTTGCGATCCTTCCGCCGACGATCATCGGGCTTGGTGGGCGTGCTGGTGGGCGCCATCGTCGGGAGAGGCGTCCTGGTGGGCGCTACCGTCGGGACCGGCGCCGGCCCACCCTTTCCGCTCATATCGAAGACCCCCTGCGGCTGACTGGCGTGGCAGACGGTGCAGCTGTCGATGGGGCCGTTATGCCCCTGCAGCAGCTCGAACTTGATCCCGTCCCTGGGCTGGCTGCTGGGCGCGATGGCGTGTGGACTGTCGTGGCAGGCGGCGCAATAGAGTCCCCCGTGCCCCTTCGATAGACGATAGAGGGCGTTGTCCTGATGCACGTCACCGTGGCAGCTGTCACAGCGGGGTTCGCTGAGCCACGGGCTGCGGTTACTCGCCACCTGCTTCATATCTCCGTGGCAGGAGGTGCAATCCATCCCGTACTGTGAGGACATCACATCCCGCAAGCACTTGGTGCTGGGACCCGGGTGGCAGCTGTAGCAGCCATCGATGCCGACCGGCACCTTGTCGGCGTGGGTGCCGTGCATGGCCTTGGATAGGCTCGGCACTCCGGCAACCCCGGTCTTCAGGCCAGCCGCATCGAGGGCGTTAGAGCTGTGGCACTCCGCGCACAGCACGGGCCTCCGATCCATCAGCGCACCGGTGTGTCCCGCTGGATACTCCCTCTGGTTCTCCTTGTCGTGGAGGGCCAAGATGTTGGTGGCCACCCTGCCGGTAGATATCCTCTCCACGCCCCCATCCTTGTGGCAGCTATCGCAGTGCATCTCGGTGGAGACCGGGGCGACGGTGCGAGTCCTGGCAAGCTCCACCCCCGTAACGGCGTCCCGCACGACGATGGTCGCCATCTGATAGGGTTCAGGCGTGGATGGCTGCGAGTCAGTGAACTCGGTCAAGGGGATCCCCTCTGCCACGAAGTGGTCGTTCTCCAGGTCCATGGTGCCGGAGAGCCCCTTGCCCTTGAGGCCGATATTGTCGGGCAAGCTCACCCCGAACAGCTTCTGCACGTAGCTCCAGAAGTTGGTCTTGCCCACGGAGTAGCTGTTGTCCTCCATCTCGTAGGAGACGGTGATGCCCTGGGTGATCACAGCGGGAGGGTCGCCTACCTTGAGGACCTGGGCCCAGAGGGTGTTGTAGGGTGGCAGTATGGCGATGTCCTGGAAGTCGCCGTTGTAGCAATGCATGCCCAGGTCGTTCCACGCCAGCACCACATACCTGGCCGTTCCGCCCCCTCCGTTCGAGTCGCCAATGGAACCAGTCGTGTTGTTGGGAGGCGGAGTGGCGGTCGCCATGGGGGCCGGGGTGGCCGCGGGGGTTGGCGCGCTGCCGGACATCTGGGCCCATGCCCCGGCCGGATCGGCCCGGTGGGTCGGGATGGCAGCGAAGGCCGCGCCTCTCGCGGTGAGCTGTCCACCGCCCGCGGGGCTTACGTGGCACACCCCGCAGCTCTGCCCCGTTGCCTGGGCGTAAGAGCCGGTTGCGAGGGTGGGAGTAGGTGCAGCCGCCATGTACCCGGTCAGCGCTATGCCCGTGGCGACCACGATCCCCAGCAACCCGGGTCCCATCCGTCGCTTCCAGCGGCCTTGCGCCCTGGCGCGAGCGTTCTGGCCAAGCCGGCAGAAAACTCGCGTAGCCGTTCCAGCTAGCGTCCCTCCACTTGGTCGCTTCATCGACATCGTGTCTCTCCCGTGGTCCTGTCTCGGTGGACGCTCAGGCGCGCGGCTCGCCATTCCCCTTGCCCCCCTACGCCATCGCCCGTCGGTCCGCGCCAACACCTCCCCTCGCTACCAGGATTGCCTCCGCCTAGAGGCGTTCGGACCGGTCGTGGTCCGAGGCGATGTGGGAGTATGGGGCCGAGCGCTGCGGCCCATCCAGGGCCAGCGAGAGAGGATGATGGAGAACCGGCGACCAAGCGTCGACGCCGGCAGATGGGAGGATACCGAACCGGTGTCTGGTATCCTTGTAGAGGGAAACGCTAAGCTGTGCAGAATGTTACAGTGAGGTGACGGATCTCCCCTCTACCTGGTCTGGCCCTCGATGGTTACCTTCTCGTCTGTCAGCCGAACGCTCTTGAGATAGAACCCGACGTCCAGCCCGTTCAGATCCTTCCCCCCTATCGCCGTTTCTGCCTGCTGAACCAGCTGATCCCTCACACCGTCGGGCACCGGGATGCCCGCTGCCTTCACCGAGATCACCTCTAGGTCCAGCAGCCCCCCGCTGGCCCCCGCTTTCAGGCGCGCCTCCACCGGCACCTCCTGCCCAGCGATGCTAGCCGTACCGGTCACTACCGCCTGGCCCTCCTCCAGCTTCACGGACAGATTCCTTACCGGTGCCCCTCCTGAAGGTGACGA
>Ga0315298_1001518_pt1 | contig 42183 bp, 38 predicted proteins | sample WHS_1_MG_FD_203077 | JGI IMG/M metagenome (GOLD analysis project Ga0315298, IMG submission 203077) | Extremophilic microbial mat communities from Washburn Hot Springs, YNP, Wyoming, USA - WHS_1_MG | ecosystem: Environmental > Aquatic > Thermal springs > Hot (42-90C) | place: USA: Wyoming... | reverse complement strand
GCCTGCCGCCAAGTAAGGTTCGGCTGGGGCGCAGTTTTCGGAAGGAAGGGCAAGGGCGTGAGCTTCGACTGGGTCGAAAGGCTCGATGCCGAGCGTAAGACCGTTACGGATTACGCAAAAACCGGCTGGCACCGGGAGGTCTTCCTCCGCACGGACCAGCTCGAGGCCGCGGCGCGGAGCGCGTGGGATGAGGGATATTTCCTGGAGGACGTCTCGGTCGTGGACGTGCAGGAAGGGTTTCTCGTGGTCTACCATTTCGACTCCTGGGAGCACCCTGGCAGGGTGACGTTCAAGGTGCTCGTGCCTCACGAAGACCCTCGGGTGCCCACGATCTCGCACATCCATTCCGGGGCGGCTTGGCATGAACGGGAGAGTTTTGACTTTTTCGGGGTGGTCTTCGAGGGGCATCCCGACTTGAAGCCCCTGCTCCTGCCGGAGGACCTGGGATTCCATCCCCTCGTGAAAAAGCCCGAGGATCGGGCGCCCATGCAGGGCCTTGCGGCTGCGGCTGGAGATTCCAAAGAGGCGAAAGAAGCGAAAGAGGCGGAGGCCGGCAAGGCTCCATGAGACCCGAAGAAGCCTTCCGAACCCTTTCCGGGGACTTTTACACTCGGTCGCTTCAGCCCGGACCGACCGAGGACACCCTCATTTTGAACATGGGGCCTCAGCATCCGTCCACGCACGGCGTGCTCCGGATCGTGCTGGAGCTGGACGGAGAATACATCGTAAGGGCCGAGCCGGTCCTGGGCTACATCCACCGGATGCACGAAAAAATGGGCGAGGTGAAGACCTTCGCCCAGTACCTGCCCAACATGGGCCGGGTGGACTATCTGCACGCCCTGGCCTGGAACTGGGCTTACGTGGGAGCCGTGGAAAAGCTTTGCGGAATCGAGGTCTCGGAACGGGCCGAGTACATTCGGGTGATCACGGCCGAGATGAACCGCATCAGCTCCCATTTCGTCTGGTGGGGCGCCTACCTGCTCGATCTCGGCGCTTTCACGCCCATCATGTACGCCTTCGACGACCGGGAGTGGCTCCTGGATCTCCTGCAGATCGTGACAGGCTCGAGGCTCACCTACTGCTACTTCCGCTTCGGCGGCGTGAGCGACGACGTCACGCCCGAGTTCATAGAGGGCACCTTCCGGTGGTGCGAGCGGATGCGGAGCCGCCTGCCCATGTACAAGGCTCTGGTCACGGACAACATCATCCTGCGAAAGCGCTGCGAGGAGATCGGGCCGATCGACCTCGACATGGCCCGCCGGTACGGCGCGACCGGGCCGGTCTTGAGGGGATCCGGGGTCGCCTACGATGTCCGCCGCGCGGAGCCCTACTCGGTTTACGATCGCTTCCATTTCGAAATCCCGGTGGGCAAGGCCGGCGGAGACGCCATGGACCGGTACCTCGTGCGCATGGCCGAGATGGAGCAGAGCCTGAACATCATCGAGCAGGCGTTGCGGAGGCTGCCGCCAGGGCCGGTCATGCACGAGAAGGCGCCCAAACGGCTCAAGGCGCCCAAGGGCGAGGCGTACTTCGCTGTGGAGGGCGCCCGGGGAAAGATCGGCGTCCATCTGGTCAGCGACGGAGGGAAAAACCCTTACCGCGTGAAGCTCCGGGCGCCGGGGTTCAGCAACTTAAGCCTCTTTTCCGAGCTGGCCAGGGGCGTGCTTCTGGCGGACGCCGTTTCAATCCTGGGAAGCCTTGACCTCGTGATCCCGGAGATCGACCGATGAACGTACTCGGGATTCACATCGCGGTCGAACTCATCCAGATCGTCGTGGCCGTTGTGGCCTTTCTGGCCTTCATTGGCGTCAACGTGCTCGTTCTCGTGCTGATGGAGCGAAAAGTGGCGGGCCGGTTCCAGCGGCGGCCTGGACCTTACGAGGTCGGGCCCCATGGTTCGCTCCAGACACTCGCCGACGCGGTGAAAATGATGGCCAAGGAGCTTCACACTCCACGGGGTGCGGACAAGGTCCTTTTCTGGGCCGCGCCCATCGTGACCTTCGCGCCGGTGGTGGTCTCCTTCATGCCCATTCCCTTCGGGCCCAAGTACCTCACGGGCTGGGAAGTGAATCTCGGGGTGGTGCTGATCCTGGCTTTTGCGAGTCTGGGGGTTTTCGGCATCTGCCTGGCCGGCTGGAGTTCGAACAACAAATGGTCTCTCATTGGCGCGGCCCGGGCCGTGGCCCAGTCCGTGGCTTACGAGATTCCCTTGCTTCTTTCGGTCCTGGCGATCGCCTTCCAGGTGGGCTCCTTGAATCTCTCCGAGATCACGGCCGGCCAAGGCTCCTGGCCCTGGCAATGGAACGTCGCGGTGCAGCCCTTGGCCTTCTTTATTTTCGTTGTGAGCATGCTCGGCGAGACCAACCGGGCGCCTTTCGATCTGCCCGAGGCGGAAAGCGAGCTTACGGCCGGATTCCACACCGAGTACTCGGGCATGGGGTTCGGCTTGTTTTTCATGGCCGAGTACGCGGCCATGGTCGTGGTTTGCTCGGTGGGCACGGTCCTGTTTCTCGGCGGCTGGAAGGGCCCTGTGTTCGACGGTCCCTGGTGGTTCCTGGCCAAAGTTTACGGGCTTCTTTTCGTCATGATGTGGTTCCGATGGACTTTTCCCCGGGTGCGGTTCGACCAGCTCTTGAACATCAACTGGAAGTGGCTGACGCCTTTGGCGCTCCTCAACCTGCTGGCCGTGGCGTTTCTCGTGAAAGTGGTCTAAGGCAGGGCTCGTTTATGGTGACAGGATCGGACGGCAAGGAGCACGCGGAACTCGGCAAGAGTCCTTCCCCAGGCCTGTTCCGGGAGATCCGCAAGGCTCTCGAGGGGCTCTGGAGCCTCGTGGTCGGGCTCGGCGTGACCGGAAACCAGTTCTACCGGCCAGCCGTCACGGTCCATTACCCCCGGCAGACCGTGGACAACCTGAGCACGTACCGCGGGCCCGTGGAACTCGTGCCTTCGGACAAGGATCCGGACACCTCCAAGTGCATCCTTTGCGGCATGTGCGCCCAGACCTGTCCTTCGGGGTGCATCGAGATCGAGTCCCACCAGGAGGAAGAGCCGGACGCGCCGGAGGCCGAGGGCAAGGCCGCGGCTGCTGGAGGCGATGCTGCGGAAGGGGAAAAGAAGGCGCCTCCCAAGCGAAAGAAGAAAATCAAAGTCATGGACAAATATCTCCTCAAGTTCCACCTGTGCAGCCTCTGCGGGCAGTGCGTGCAGGTCTGCCCGGCGAGCGCTCTCCGGTTTTCCCACGAAGTGTACCTGGCGGGCACGAGCCGTTCGGATTTCGAGTTCGACCTGCTGGCCCGCCTGCGGGCGCAGCGAAGGGGCGGCACAGGTTCGAACCCGGGAAGAGGCGGGAGCGGGTGATGGAGAAGCTCGCCGTCCTGGCCTTTTTGGCCTACGGGCTCACTGTTGTGGCCGGCGCTCTCATCGCCGTGCTGGCCCGGAGCCTGGTGCGGGCTCTGGCCGGACTCATCCTCGCCCTGTTTGGGGTGGCGGGCCTGTACCTCCTTCTGTCGTCGCCGTTTCTGGCGTTCATGCAGATCCTGATTTATGTCGGGGCCGTGGGGGTCATCGTATTTTTCGCCATTATGCTTACCCGGCCTCCGGCGGGCGCCGAGGAATGGACTCCGAGGCCGGCCGGCCGGATCGTGCTGGCCCTGGTGAGCGGAGCGGCTCCGGCCGTGCTCTTGGGCTGGGCCTGCTGGACGTACAGGCCCGAGGCGTCAAGCACGCCGGCCTCGGTGGAGGTGACGAGGCTGGGGGAGGTTCTTCTGGGGCCGTATGTGCTGGCCTTTGAACTCATTTCGGTCGTGCTCTTTGTGGCCATGGCTGGGGCTGTGCTCTTGGGGTTCGAAAGGAGGCGGGAGAGATGAGCGCCTGGAAGGTTGTCCAGGAGAATCCTCTGCTCCTTTACCAGTGCGTGGCCCTGGTTCTTCTGGCGATCGGATTCTTCGGTGTCGTGTGGCGCAGGAGTCTGGTGGGCATGTTGATCGGCGTGGAGCTCATGCTGAACGGAGCCGGCCTGAGCATCGTGGCGGCCGGCCAGCTCACCCAGGCGGACGGCGCCAAGGCGCAACTGGCCGCCCTGCTCGTCATGGGGCTGGCGGCTGCAGAGGCCACCCTGGTCCTGGCGATCGCCCTCGTCGTGGCCAGGCGGTTCGGTCACGTGGAAGCGGACAATCTTTCGGAATTGAGAGGCTAGGGTGCTGGAGAGCGCACGAATCCTGCTGCCGATCCTGGCGAGCGGTCTCGCGCCGCCCGCGATTTACCTGGCCCGGCGCAACATCAACCACCGGGAAGCGGCTTCCTTTGTCTGCTCGGCCCTGACCTGCCTGAGCGTCCTGTGGCTCCTCCCGGACGTGCTCCGAGGGGAGATTCCCACCCTGACGGTCTTCACCCTCTACCCCGGCATCCACGTGAAGTTCGCGGCCGACGGGCTTTCCATCCTCTTCGCCTTTGTCTCCTCTTTCCTATGGATTTTCGCGACGAGCTACAACATCGGCTACATGCGGTCTCTCAACGAGCACGCCCAGAACCGGTACTACTTCTGCTTCGCCGTGGCGATCTTCGGGGCCCAGGGCGTCTCCTTCGCCGGCAACGTATTCACGCTTTACCTTTTCTACGAGATCATCACGATCTTCACCTACCCTCTCGTCGCCCATCATCAGGACGAGGAAGGGTACGAAGGCGGCCGCAAGTACCTCGTGTACCTCATGGGCACCTCGAAGCTCTTCCTGCTGCCGGCCATGGTGCTCACCTACGTGTTGTGCGGCACGCTGGACTTCCATGTGGGCGATGTCCTGAAGGGGATGTTCCCGGCTGACGCGAACCCGACGCTCGTGACCGTAACCTATGTGCTCTTCATCGCCGGCTTGGCCAAGGCGGCCATCATGCCCCTGCACAACTGGCTGCCCTCGGCCATGGTGGCCCCAACGCCGGTTTCGGCCCTGCTGCACGCCGTGGCCGTCGTGAAAGCGGGCGTCTTTTGCATCTGCCGGGTGATCCTGTCCGGGTTCGGCCTCGATCTCATGGGGAAGCTCGGCCTGGGATTGCCTACGGCCTACGTGGCGGCCTTCACGATCGTGGCGGCCTCGCTCATTGCTCTGACCAAGGACGACCTCAAGGCGCGGCTTGCATACTCCACGGTGAGCCAGCTCTCTTACGTCGTCATCGGCGTGGCCCTGCTCACGCCTTCGGCCGTGGAGGGCGGCATGGCCCACATCGTGCACCACGCCTTTTCCAAGATCACCCTGTTCTTCGCGGCCGGGGCGATCTATGTGGCCAGCCACACGAAGAAGATCAGCCTCATGTCCGGCCTGGGCCGGCGCATGCCCTGGACCTTCGGCGCCTTCGCGGTGGCCTCCCTTTCGATGATCGGCGTGCCGCCTGTCTGCGGTTTCGTCTCCAAGTGGTACCTCGTCAACGGAACGCTCCAGGCGGACCAGATGGTCCTGCTGTGCGCTCTGCTGGCCAGCACGATCCTGAACGCGGCCTATTTCACGCCGATCGTGTACAAGGCGTTTTTCGAAGCGCCGCTGCCCGAGGTTGAACACCATGTCCACGGCGAGGCGCCCCTGACCATGGTCGTGCCCCTGTGCCTGACGGCCGTGATCTCGGTGGCGATCGGAATTTACACCAAGCCGGTCTTTACGGTGATCGAGGCCTTTGTGAGAGGGTTCTGAACCGGTGAGTCTCGAATCGGCGAACGCAAGATTCGGAGCGCTCCTGCGCAGGCAGATCGCGGTCCGCTCGGCCTGGCTCAAGGCTTTTCTGGCGTTTCTGGCCCTGCTGGTGGCGACGAACGTGTTTGTCGTGCGGCCCGCCCACGAGGCGGCCGGGCCGGCCCATCCGGCCGGTGCGATGCACGGGGAGGCCGAGGACCATCCCGGGACCGCCGGCCCCGGCGAGGCCCAAGGCGATCATCAGGAGATGACCGCAGAGGCGCCGGAAGCGGTTCACGGCGAGGCTGGACCCACGGAAGAGGTCGCCGGCATCGAGGAAGCGCACGGAGCGCCGCCGGCAGCAGGAACAGGCGAACCCGTGGAAAAGATCGCCGGGGTGGATCTCCAGTTTTATCCCCGGGGTACCCACGAATACGGGCTCACCCGGCGGGTCGGGGCGACAGCGGTCGGCCGGGCGGTGCTTGCGGCCTTTCACTATATCCACGAGGCCGAGGCCCTGCCTGCCTTTTGGGCCCTTTTCGGCGTGTTTTTCGCCTGGGTTCTGGTCCGTCTGAGCAAGGGAGCCGCCCACACGTTCCTGGGCAAGTCAGAGGACTTCTATGATCGATAACGGGTTCGTCCATCCGGCCTTGTACTTCCTGGCCCTTGCCTTTGCGCTGCCTTTTCTTCGGGGCGAGGGCTGGAAGTGGCTCCTGCCCGTGCCGGCCCTTCTGGCGATCTGGTCGGTCGTCCACATGAAGAGCGGCACCTACGGGGTCGTGCACTACCTGGGCCTCGAGCTTACCCTGGGCCGGGTCGACCCCCTTTCCATCGTTTTCGCCCACGTCTTCGCCATCCAGGCCGCCATCGGCTTCATTTACGCCCTGCACGTCCGGGACAAAGCCCAGCACGCCGCCGCGGCTCTTTACGTGGCTGGCTCCTTCGGATGCACCTTCGCGGGCGACTATGTGACGCTTTTCGTCTTCTGGGAACTTATGAGCGTGGCCTCCACGTTCCTGGTGTGGCTCAACAGGAACCCGGCGTCCACCCGGGCGGGCTTCCGGTACTTCCTTTTCCACACCTTGGGGGGCCTGGCGCTGCTCGCCGGGCTCTTGCTGCGGTACAAGGCCGTCGGAAACTTCGCCTTCGCGCCGGTCGCCGAGAGTTCGGCCCGGCTCTACGACTATCTGGTGCTTCTCGGGTTCTGCGTGAACGCGGCCGTGGTACCCTTGCACGCCTGGCTGCCCGACGCCTATCCCGAGGCAACGGTGACCGGCGCGGTCTTCATGAGCGCCTTCACCACCAAGACCGCTGTGTATGTGCTCGCCAGGGGCTTTGCGGGTTATGAAGTTCTGGCGGTCATGGGCACGGTCATGACCCTTTACGGCGTCTTCTACGCCACGATCGAGAACAACGCCCGCAGGATCCTCGCCTACCACATCGTCTCCCAGGTCGGGTACATGGTGGCGGGCGTGGGCATCGGCACCCAGATGACCCTGAACGGCGCCTGCGCCCACGCCTACGCCCACATTTTGTACAAAGGGCTGCTCTTCATGGGCGCGGGCTGCGTCCTGTACGCCGCCGGCACGGCCAAGCTCAACGAGCTGGGCGGCCTTGCGAGCCGGATCCCCCTGGTCATGATCGGCTACATGATCGGAGCGGTCTCGATTTCGGGTTTCCCGCTGTTCAACGGGTTCGTGAGCAAGACCATGACGATCACCGGCGCCGCGCAGGCCCACCACGGGATCCTGGCGATCTTGATGGAGGTGGCGGCCGTGGGGACCTTCCTTTCGGTGGGCATCAAGCTCCCGTATTTCGCTTTCTGGGGCGGAAAAGAGACGTACGAAGGGAGTCTCAAGCCCGTGCCCTGGAACATGTACCTGGGCATGGCGATCGGCGGGTCCCTGTGCTTCCTGCAGGGCATCTTCCCCGGGATCCTGTACCGGCTTCTTCCGTTCCCGGTCTCCTATGTGCCCTATACGGCCTGGCACGTGCTCCAGGCGCTGCTTTTGCTTTCCTTCACCGGTCTCGGGTTTTATCTCCTCCACAAGAAGCTCACCCCTGAGGCCAAGATCAATCTGGACTTCGACTATTTCTACCGGCTGGCCGGCAGAGCGGTGGTGTTTCTGGCCCGGTATCCCGTTGAGCTCGTGGACAACTGGTGGACCGAGGTCTACCGCCGGGCGGGCCTGCGGGGCATGCTCGGCATGGGGTTCCTTACCTCGGTCTTCGACAAGAAGGGGATCGACGGCGTTCTGGACAATACGGCTTACGGAGTCCGGCACGCGGGCTCCATCGTGACGAAAATCCAGACCGGCCGGCTTCAGGACTATCTGGCTGGCATGGCGGTCCTGGCCCTCATCGCGTTCGTGTTGTACCTGTACGTTTTCTAGAAGAACAGAAAGATCATGCCTGAGTTCGCCCATCTCACCTTTGACGCCTGGCCGGTCCTGACCGTGCTGGTCTTCTTTCCGCTGGCCGCCTGTCTGGCCGTGCCCCTGGCCGGGAGCGACGAATCCGCGCGGCGCTGGACGTTGTTTGCGGCCCTGGTGGAAGTGCTCCTGGCCTTGCCGCTCTTTCATTTCCGGCTGGGCTACGGGGGCTACCAGTTCGTGGAGCTTGTGCCCTGGGTGCCGGAGTGGAACCTGCACTACGCAATGGGCGTGGACGGCATCAGCCTCCTCCTCGTCCTGCTCACGGTGCTTCTGCTTCCTCTGTGCGTTCTCTGCTCCTGGTCCTACATCCACGACAGGGTCAAGGAGTTCCATGTTTGCCTGCTCCTGATGACTTCGGCGTGCCTCGGCGTCTTTGTCTCCCTCGACATCGTGCTTTTCTACGTGTTCTGGGAGGCGATGCTCGTTCCCATGTACCTGCTCATCGCGGTCTGGGGAGGGCCGGACAAGAAGTACGCTTCCATCAAGTTCTTTCTCTACACCCTTGCCGGAAGCACCTTGCTCCTGGTGGCCATTGTGGCCATGTACTTGAAGGCCGGAACGTTTTTCATCCCCCATCTTTCCGAGGCCGGCTTTCCGAGCGGGTTCCAGCATTGGGTGTTTCTCTGCATGGCCTTCGCCTTCGCCATCAAGGTGCCCATGTTCCCGTTCCACACCTGGCTTCCGGCCGCCCACGTGGAGGCGCCGACCGCGGGCTCCGTCCTTCTGGCGAGCATTCTGCTCAAGATGGGCACCTACGGGTTCCTCAGATTCTGTCTGCCCATGACGCCGGAAGGGAGCCTCTACTTCGCTCCGCTCATGATCGGCCTTTCCATCGCCTCGATTCTTTACGGCGGCTTCATCGCCCTGGGCCAGTCCGACATGAAAAAGCTCATCGCTTATTCCTCGGTGGCCCACATGGGGTTCGTCACGCTGGGAATTTTCATTTTCAACCTCCGAGGCTTCGAGGGCGCCATGATGCAGATGGTCAACCACGGCATCACCACAGGCGCCCTCTTTATGCTCGTCGGCTGCATCTACGAGCGCAGCCACAGCCGCCAGATCGTGGACAACGTGGGGCTCGGCAAGTACCTGCCGGCGTACGTATTCTTCTTCGGGTTGTTTTCCCTTTCCTCTCTGGCTTATCCGGGCACGAACAGCTTCGTGGGCGAGATCCTGGTCCTGGTCGGGGCATTCGAGCATAAAGTTCTTTACGGATTCCTGGCCGTGCCGGGCGCGCTTCTCGCCGCGGCCTACATGCTCAGGCTCTTGCAGAAGATCGTCTGGGGCGAGCCGAGCAAAGGAAAAGCCTGGAGGGACCTGAACCTGAGAGAGTGGGTGTATTTCAGTCCGCTGGCGGTCCTCGTGATCTACATTGGCCTGGCGCCCGGCCTTGCCTTGCGCAGCATGGATCCGACCCTTGAGCAGGTGTTGGCTGCCTTTGAGGCAAAAGCAGGCCCTCGGGTCGAAGTGGTGGAGGTCCCCGGCGTCCTCAAGGAGCCCATTACGGAAGAAATCCCGCTCGTGAACGAGACCATGGGGGAAATGCCGTGAGCGCGAGTGCAGGTCTTTTCGTGCCCGAACTGGCTCTGTTGGGGGTCGCGGGGGCGCTGTTCCTACAGAGCGTCGCGGCACCGGAGCGGGTCGCGGTCCGGGCGGCCTGGGTGCCTGCGGCGGGCCTGGCCTGCGTTCTGGTCTCCCTGGCCTGCCTGGGCAAGAGCGGCACTTTGTTCTGGGGCTCCTACCAGGTGGACCCCCTGTCCCAATACTTCAAGGCCGCGGTGGCCCTGGGCTTTGCGATCGCCACCCTGAACGCCCGGATCCAGCCGACTCTGGACAGCCGCCGGGTCTCGGATTACTTTCTGCTCTTGGCTCTCTCCTGCTTCGGTCTCATGGTGCTCTCCTCGGCCGTGGAACTGGTCACGGTGTACCTGGCCCTGGAGATTTCCTCTTACCCTCTGTACGCCGTGATCCCCCTGAGAGGCCAAGACCGGCAGGCCGCAGAGGCCGGAATCAAATACATCCTGTTCGGCGCCGCGGCCACCGCAGTCTCCCTGTTTGGGCTTTCGCTCATTCTCGCCGGCCAAAACACCACGTACCTGCAGGAGCTGGCCGGCCGTACCTGGTCGTTCGCCGAGGCGCCGCTGGGGGTGGTGGGCCTGGCGATGTTTCTGGCCGGGTTCCTGTACAAGCTCGCCCTGTTTCCCTTTCACTTCTGGTGCCCGGATCTTTACGAGGGCGCGAGCAACGAGACGGCCGCCTTCGCGGCGACCCTGCCGAAGCTGGGCGCGGTGGTGGCGCTCGTCAGGCTGGCGAGCCTTCTCAAGCCAGGGCTCGAGATCACGACCCTCTTGGCCCTGCTGGCCGCCGCCTCCATGCTGTACGGCAACCTGGCGGGTCTCGTTCAAAAAGACGTCAAGCGCCTGCTCGGGTACTCGAGCGTGTCCCACGCGGGCTACGTCATCCTGGGCTTTGTGTCCGGCACGCCCAAGGGCCTGGCCGCGGCGGCTTTCTACAGCCTGGTGTATGTTCTCATGAACCTGACGGCCTTCTGGGTGGTGAGCAGCGTGTCCGTGGACGGCAGAAACGTGGCCCTGGAAGACTTGCGGGGTCTGCACAAGCGGTCGCCGGCACTGGCTTTCACGCTGGCCGTGGCGGCCTTCTCCTTGGTGGGCCTGCCGCCCACGGCCGGATTCATCGGCAAGCTCTTCCTGCTCACGTCGGCGTGGGGACACGGCTACGACTGGCTCGTGGTGTGGGGATGCGTGAACACGGCGATCGCGATTTTCTATTACTTGAACCTCGTGCGCTACGCCTACACGAGCGACGCGGCTCCGGCCGACCTCCCCGAACTGCCGGCGGCGTTCCGGCCCCGAAGCCTGGCTTGGGCCGGCGTCCTTTCGGCCGCCATCCTCCTTCTCGGGATCTACCCCAACCCGATCTTCCAGTGGACCCTGGTTGCCGGCACCCGGCTTCTGCAGTAAACCCCTCGAACCAGAAAGGGTGCACGGCGCGGCAGACTTGCGGATACGCTGCTGCGCCATGCCCCTAAAGAGAACCGGAGGAATCTGGGAGTAGAGGTCTGCTCGACTGCAAGGCTGCTGCGGGTTCTCGAAGGGGGTGGCAAGTAGCCGGTCGTGTGTAGCCCTTTCCCCGTGGCCCGCTTTGCTCGCAGGGTGCTCGTCAGGAACGGCGGCCTGAGGGATCGCCCAGGATTCGCAGTGCGACGGCTGGACGGAGAGTACGGAAAAATGGTACCGTAAGACTATGAAGATCTCTCAAACAAAGCTGAAGAAATTGTGCGCAAACAATGGGCTTACCCTCAGCCGACTGCTCCAGGAAGCCGGGGTCAGCAAAAACGCCTATTATGCCCTGGCCCGAAAGGAGTCCTTGCTGCCCAAGTCTTTGCAAGCCATCGCAGACCGACTCGGTGTCAGACCCTCGGCCTTCCTGGAGGAATCCGATTCCGAACGGGAAAAAGCCAGAAGGCTGATGGAGGAGGCGCAGGAAATCGCACGCCGGCACCGGGTGGACGGAGAGAACGTCAGGCACTGTCTTCTCTTGCTTCAGGAGAGACCGATCGAACGTCTCAGGAGGGCGCTCGTTCGTGGTCGGCGCGTCGATCTTCGGGAAAGAGGAACTCAGGTTCCTTGAGGAACTGGTTCGGCAGAACGTGCCGTTCCTGGTTGTGGGGCTTGCCGCGGCGGCACTGCAAGGGGCTCCTATTGTCACACAAGACGTGGATCTCTGGTTCAAGGATCTGGCCGATCCCGGGATCGCCAAGGCGCTCAAGAAAGTCGGGGGAGTCTACGTGCCGCCCGTGGGATCGCATCCTCCGGTATTCGCCGGAGAGGCCGTCAAACTGTTTGATATCGTGACCCATATGCACGGGCTTGGGGAATTTGATCGAGAGGCCCGGCGATGCCTGCGGCTTCCGGTGGGAAGAGTCCGACTTCCGGTTCTGCCGCTGGAGAGAATCATCGCGAGCAAGCAGGCGACCGGGAGGGAAAAAGACAAACTCGTCTTGCCGGTTCTCTGCGACGCTCTGGTTGCTCTCCGGGCACGGCCCCGAGCCGGCGCGGGAGGCCGGGCGCACCCCGGTCGGAAAAACCGATCAAAGGAAAAGAGGCCTTCCTGAACCCTTTGGCCGAGTACGGTTGAGGACAACCCCGTGGTGGGCGAGGGCGCTGGGCTCGTCGAGCGCGGGTTCGCGGCTGGGCTGCCATGATGGGGAGCGGCCCCGGAGGGGAACCGGCCGATTCCGGCTTCCCTCCGGGGGCCGCTGCGCTGTGTCCGTTTGCGGGAACGGCTCTCAGTAGACCGATACGTTCCGCACGCCCCACCAGAAGAGCTTCGGGGGGTTGCGGGTATTGTCGAAGGTCAGCACGTTCGGGCCGGAGTCCTCCACCCACGCGTCGGGAAGGGTGACGGAGAGGGGCCCGCTCCATTTCTGGTTGGGTGTGACCGGCGCGTAGCCCACGAACCGGCCGTTGATCACGATAGCCAGCTCGCCCTCTTTGTCCACGTCATAGCACTCGTACCGGACCGTGACATCGCCGGGCCTGCCTTCGAAGGCGAATCGCACCCGGTCCGTGTACTCCTGGTTCCCGTTCTTGATGTAGCCGTATTCAGGCGCCGAGGGCAAAGGCACTGTCGTGGGATTACACGACACATTTCGAATCCCCCAGGCGTACGTGCTGGGGGGATTGCGCGTAGAGTCGAAGCAGAGGAGATTCGTGCCGGTGTCCTTTACCACGGCATCCGGAAGGTAGAGAATTCGTTCGGGGCTCCATTTGCCGTCGTCTGTGACATCGACAAAGGAGACCGGTTGGCCGTTGAGCAGGATCCGCACCTCGTCCGGCCAGTCGATGTCGTAGGCTTCGTAGAAGATCCGGACGTCTCCTTTCTGTCCCTCGAACTGATACAGCACCCTATCCAAGTGGGCCTGGTCGCCGTTCTTGATCCGTCCATACGCCTCGGCCGACGGGAGCGGAATCCCCAGGCAGACGTTTCTCATGCCCCAGCGCTTGCCCGCCCCGGGGTTGAGGCGGTTGCGGAAGGTGAGTGTGTTTTCGGCTCCATCGTTCACGCAGGCGTCGGGGAGCACGACAACCTGGCGGGATCCCCAGGCATCCACGCCCGTGGCCGGGACGAAACCCAGGGAGCAGCCGTTTACGAGGATTTCCACCTCGTCAGCCTCGCTGGCATTGTAAACCTCGAAAACCACGTCCACATCGCCGGCCATGGCCTGGAACCGGTAGCTCAGTTCGGCTCCTCCGGTCAGGATTTCCCTCTTTCCCTCTTCGATGGGGATGGCGGCCGGCGCGTTGTCGTCAGGATCCAGAGGGTTCTGACCCCGGTCGATCTCGGTCTTGTCCGATACGCCGTCCCCGTCAGTGTCGGTCTTGTTCGGGTCAGTGCCAGCCGGATATTCCTGGCCGTTCGTGAGCCCGTCGCCGTCGGCGTCGGCCGAAGCGTCATCCGGATCGAAGGGGTTCAGACCGTTTTCTGTCTCCCACGTGTCCGGCATGCCGTCTCCGTCCGTATCTCCGGGCGAGCCGGCCAGGTACACGACGATTTCGTCTGAAGGATCGGACAAGGGTCCGACAGATCCGTCCGGCGCTTCTGCCTCCACCTGGAGCACGTACTTCTTGCGGTCTGCCGCCTGGAGCTCAAGAGAGTTCGTCCGGGCCTCTGTGGCCGGAGCGAAAGGCTGCCCGTCCACAGAGACGTAGGCGTTGTAATGGTCCACCGTGCCCGGAGCCGGGTCCCACTGGAGGGTGAGGCGCTCCTGGTGGACATAGACCGTGGAGAATGCGATTGAAGGCGCCAGGGAGCACAGGCAGGCGAGCAGAATCCGAAACAGCGGAAAAGGGGGGTGATACGGCCTCATGGTTGCTCACTCCTGGATGCGTGCCGTAAGAGTCGGGTCGCCAAGCTGAAGTCGACCCTGTGCAACGGCCGTGCCCGCGATCTTGAAGCCAAGGGGCTGGCGCACGCAACATCTCTTGCTGTGTGGCTTTTCCAGAATCTGCCAGGCATCTCCGAAACGGGGCGTGCGTGTTCGGACGGCCGTCTCGGCCCGATCTTCAGGACCAGGTTTGTGTGACTGGTTTCAGGATTGTACCTGAAGGGGTAAGCCCTCGATCCGCAGTGGCGGCAGTTCGCGCTGGCGCAGGCGACGGGTGAGCAAGGCTAAAGGGGCTGGAGGGCTAGGAAGATGGGGAAACCCTTGGCATTCCACCCGGTCGCCAAGAGGGACCGTGGCCCTCTATGGGCCTTTCTTGGAGGGACGCGCTCTGTCGCGTCCGCGCCGGCTCCGGCGTGGCCCTTGATCCAAGCGATCCCATGATGGATCATGCGCAGGGACGGAGGTAGAAGGCGCAGAGAACAGAAGGAGCGGCCGGCGTGCGCGTGGCCATCGACATCCAGTCCGTGGTGGGCCTGCGGTCCGGGGTTGGCCAGTTCACGTATCATCTCGCCAGGACTCTGCCCGCCTTGGATCCGCAGAACCGCTACACCCTTTTTCTTTTCGATTTTCGCAGGAGGCTCCGGGACTACGCCCTTGAGGCGGGCCCGGCCCGGCTCTTGAAGGTCCGGGTCCCCGGGCTCCTCGTAAGCGCATGCTGGGACCTGTTCCGAACGCCCCCTGTGGACGCGATCGTGGGCAAAGCGGATCTTTTCCATTTTCCCAATTATGTGATCCCGCCGCTCGCCGAAGGGAGGGCCGTGGCGAGCGTTTACGATGTTTCTTTTCTGCGCTATCCCGAGTGCGCGAGCGCCCACACGCTGCGCTGGCTCGACAGGAACCTGGAGCGGAGCCTGGAACGGGCGGACGGAATTGTGACGATCTCGGAGTTCTCGAAGGCCGAGATCGTCGAGCTCCTGGGCGTGCCCCCTTGGAAGGTGCGCGTGGTGTACCCGGGCGTTTCCGAGGCTTTCCGTCGTCCGGCGCCCGAGGCCGACCTTGCCAGGGTTCGCAGGCGATACGGCCTGCCCGATTGCTACCTGCTCGCGGTCGGCACCCTTGAACCCAGGAAGAACCTCGCGACCCTTGTCAAAGCTTTCTCGATCGAGCGGGCCTTTTTCCGAAGTCGCCGGTGCGGACTGGTTTTGGCAGGGGCCAGGGGATGGAAGGCAGGGCCTTTGTTCGAGCAGATCGGTCGCCTGAATCTTCAGGAGGATGTCGTCGTCACGGGCTACGTGGACGACCGGGATCTGCCCGCCCTGTACCAAGGGGCGGCGATGCTCGTGTTTCCGTCCCTTTATGAAGGGTTCGGCATGCCCCTTCTGGAAGCCATGGCGAGCGGCCTTCCGGTCGTTGCCTCGGACACGAGCTCCCATCGGGAGGTTTTGGGAGAGGAGGCCGTGTTCGTGAGCCCCCACGATCCGGATTCCCTCGCGCGGGCCTTGAAGGATCTCCTCTTGGACCAAGAGAGGCGAAGGGCCCTGGCTGCCTCCGGGACCGCCAGAGCCGCGCAGTTCACCTGGGAGCGTTGCGCGAGATCCATGAAGGAAGCGTACGAAAGCTTCGCCTCGGGGACGGTTCCCGGCACTCGAGTGGATTGAGGGCCAAAACCTCCTCATGCCGGAGGCCGGCTGGCGGAAGGCGGCCGATCAAAAGCGGTCCCTTCCGCTACACCCTTTCCACCACGGTTGCGATGCCGATCCCACCGCCGCCGCAGAGCATCTGGAGGCCGAACCGGCCCTTGGTTCGCTTCAAGTGGTGAACCATCTCGCCGAAGTAAAGAACGCCCGATGCGCCGATGGGATGGCCGAGGGCGACCGCGCCGCCGGTGGGGTTCACCCGCGGGTCGTCGTAGGCGTAGCCCAGCCTCCTGGCGAATTCGATCAGGGGGCTCATGAAGGCCTCGTTCGGCTCGATGACGTCCATGTCGTCGATCGTCCTGCCCGCCCGCTTGAGGGCCTTTTCCGAGGCCGGGATGGGCGCCAGGAGCATGGGCACCGGGTCTCCACCGGCCGAGGCGGTCGCCACGATCCGGACCAGGGGCTCGAGTTCCAGCTCCTCGGCTTTCTCCGCGGTCATCAGGAGAACCGCCGCGGCCCCATCTACGATCTGGGAGGAATTGCCGGCCGTGACCATGCCGCCCGGCTTGAAAGGCGGTTTCAGTTTGGCCAGGTCCGCCAGGTAGCCCTCGAAATCGTCTGCCGCCTTGGGGCGCAAGGTCTCGTCCTTTTCGACCCGGTACTCCCTGCCTTCCCAGGTGAAGGTGAAGGGCACAACGTGATCCGCGTACCAGCCCTTGCGCTCGGCCTCCACTGCCTTCCTCATGCTCAAGGCGCCCGCGCGGTCCAGGAGCTCCCGGGTGTGGCCGTTCTGCTCGGAGATCATCTCCGCACAGAGGCCCTGAGGCACCCCCATGCCCACTTCGAGGAGTCTCGGCGAGAGCCGGACCGGGTAGTTGGCCTCCACGGCCACCTGGATGTCGGAGCCCATGCCGTAGTGGGACATGATCTCCACGCCTGCGCACACGCACGCGTCCCCGTCGCCGATCATCAACTGATGGGCGGCCGAGTTGATGGCGCGAAGTCCTGCGTTGCAGTACTGGTTGACCGTGTAAGCCGCCGCTGTCTTCGGAATTCCGGCCATGAGGGAGGCGATGCGGGCGATGTTCCCTCCCTGTTCTCCGATTTGGCTCAAGCATCCTACGACCACGTCTTCGATGACAGCTTCATCGAATTTCGGGCACCTTGCGTGAACCCGATCCAGGAGCCCGCGCATCATGGCGGCGAGAAGCTCTTGGGCCGAGGCCTGGCACAGTTGCCCCCCTTTCTCCATCCCCTTCCGGCCCGATTTCCCGATGGGGCTTCTGACGGCGTCGATGACAACAACTTCCCTGCGCTTTGACATGGCTTCCTCCCTCGCTCAGGCAGTGCGGGAAGAAGAGTGGTCCCAGGACCTGTTTCCCCCTTGGCCGAGACTCTACTGCGTTTCCCCGCCGGCAGGCAAGCGGTGGGAATGGCACACCACGCAGCTTTTCGTTGACAGAGGCGTTTGGCAGGGTATATGTTGGGCTCGGTTCGCCACCGGAGGCCGGTTCTTGTGGATGGTGTCCAGGGTTGCTGGCCGGGGACACACCGCCGGCACGAGAAGGAGCGGATGAAACTCTACCGCCTGCACAGGGTCCAGCGCCTGCCTGTGAGTGTCGAGAAGGCCTGGGAGTTTTTCTCGGATCCGCGCAATTTGCAGAGGATCACGCCCCAGTCTCTGGGCCTGAGACTGCTGTCCGGATTCGAGCGAGGAGCCATGTATCCGGGCATGATCCTTGTTTTTCGGGTCCGGCCGTTTCTGGGGATCCCGGTCACCTGGGTGACCGAGATCACCCACGTGGACGAGCCGCGGCTGTTTGTGGATGAGCAGCGATTCGGCCCTTACCGGTTCTGGCATCACAAGCACCTGTTCCGGCCTGTTCCCGGCGGCGTCGAGGTCGAGGACCTTGTGGACTATGCCCTTCCGCCCGTGCCTTTTTCCGGGGTTGCGAACAGGTTCTTGGTGGGGGCGAGACTCGCCGAGATCTTCGATTACCGCAGGCGCGTGCTGGAGCAGCTTTTCGGAAGCCTCGGCGGCCCGGACTCCGGTTGAGAAGCCAAGCCGGCTCCCCGGGAGGTAGGTCCGACCCCGGTTGCTGGGATCTCGGCCGGAAGAGGCGCTGGCAGACGGACGCGACGGTGCGCGTTTCTCCAAAGAAAGGCCCATGGAGGGTCATAGTCCCTCATGTGATGGCCGCGGGCAGCGGAGCGCCACGCTCGGTCCTGGCCGCCAAAGTCTCAAGAAAATTACCCTTTTGTTGACAAAGGAGGTTCTTTTCCCTTATTCTTATAAGTAACTGAAGCAATTCCATTCTCGCGCCCGCTGTTCACCGTTCCCGCTCCTTCGTGGTCACGCTTCAGGCCTTTGCGGTCCCCCGAGCCCCGGTGACGGCAGAAATGGATCAGACAGAAGACGCCGGCGCGCGAGCAAGGCCCCTCCCACGAATTCCTGTCCTGCTGGCGATCCTTTCCTTTGCACTGCCCCTTTTGGCCGGCCCGCGTGTCGTCTTTTCTGCGGAGTTTGCCCGCCTCTCCCCTGCCGCACCTCTCATGCAACCGATCGCCCTCGATTCGGGCTGGCAGGAGCAGAAGTTCACGATCATCTCCATGGTCGAGTTCAACGGCGCTCTTTACGCAGGCACCCAGAGAAAACGGGATCTCACCGTCGACCCGCCGGTTGCGGGTGGTCTTGAACTGCTCAGGATCTATCCTGGCCAGGGCGGCTTTTGGAAATGGGAGTTCGCCGCGCCGGTGGGGTTCGAAACGGGCGACGGTCTCGGCTACCAGAACTTCAGCGTCGTGGCCATGCAGGTGTTTCGGGACAGCCTGTACGTCGGTGTGTGGAACGTGGATACCGGAGCCCAGCTCTGGCGCACCCGCGCCGGCGTTTCCGCGCCCCGCACGCTCGCCGATTGGGAGCGGGTCGATCCAGGATCCTTCAAGGGGTATGCGGTCACGTCCATGGCCGTCCTGGGCGATGAGCTTTACGCCGGCATTTTCACTCAGGCCCTGCCGTTTTTCTACGGCGGGTGCCGGGTGTGGAAAAGCCGGGACGGGAGAAGTTGGACGCAAGTGAACTTCGACGGCTTTCTGGACCCGTTCAATTCCGACGTGGTCTCCATGGCAGTGTACAATGGAGCCCTTTACGCCGGCACGGAAAACGGCTACTTTTACCCACTTTTCCGGGTCGGCACCGGCACCGAGATCTGGAAGACCACGGGCGGGGACCCGCCGGCCGCTTTGTTCAACTGGACTCAGGTCAACCGGGACGGTTTCGCCCCCTCAGGCCGGAGCAATGTTCGCAACGAGAACACGACCCTGCTGATTTCCCATGACGGCTTCCTCTACGCGGGCACCATCAACGAGACGACCGGAGCCGAGCTCTGGCGCTACGACGGAGCCCGTTGGGATCAGGTTTTCTTTGATCCCTTTCACAGCCGCAACACCCAGGCCGTCACCTATCATTCCGGAGCGGTCTTCGAGGGCGATCTTTACATCTGCACCACCAATCCCTTTACCGGAGGCGAAGTGTGGAGATGGAACGGGACCCTCTGGAGCCGGGTGAACGTCGCGGGCTTCGGAGACCGTCAGGGCATCGCCGTGGCGCCCGTCGTTTACGGAGGCCGGTTGATCGTGGCAGGAGACGGGCCCCAGGGCGCCAAACTCTACGCACTGAGCCCGCCCGATCCTTCGGACGCGGACGCGGACGGAGTGGCAGACATTACGGACAATTGCCCTACTCTGGCAAACCCCGACCAGGCCGACCGCGACGGGAACGGAGTCGGCGACGATTGCCAGGACGACGACGGGGACCGGGTTCCCGTAAGCCAGGATTGCGACGACCAGGACCCGGCGATCCACCCGGGCGCGAGCGACCCTTGCGCGGACGGCGTGGACCGGGACTGCGACGGCCGGGACCAGGGATCGTGGGAATGGAATGACGATGGCGTGGACAGCAACTGCAACCAGGCAGACAACTGCGGCACGGTTCCCGCCGCTGGAGAGCCGCAGAGGGCCCTGGCAGCCGCCTTCGCTCTGGCTCTTCCGTTCTTGTTTCTGGCGGTTTTGAAAAGGACCATCCTGCAGAAGAGGAGGCTCTTAAACCTCGGACGCACGGCACGCTGAGGACCTGGGATAGAGGTTCCGTCCGACTGCGTCCCGTCCCAGCCGGCGCCTCCATCCCATTCTTGTGCAAAAATGGAATCCGAATCCGGATTTGCTTGACCCCATCGGGTTTCGTTTGGTAACCTTTTGATCATGAATGGCCTACAGTACCGGGACAGGACCCTTGCCCAGGTCCTCTGTAAAGCTGCGAGACAGTTTTCCGCCCTCGTGGTTACCGGGCCGAGGCAGTCTGGGAAAACGACTTTGGTGCGGCACCTTTTTGGGGCCACCCACCGGTACGTTTCCCTGGATGACCCCTTGACTCGGGAACAAGCTTTATCCGACCCCAGGCTGCTCCTTTCCCGTTTCCCAGCCCCCGTGATTTTGGATGAAATCCAATACGCGCCGGATCTTCTTCATTACGTGAAGGCGGATATCGACAGCCGCCGCGACAAGCGGGGACTGTACGTCCTCACAGGGTCTCAGACCTTTCCGCTCATGCAGGGAACTTCCGAATCCCTGGCAGGCCGCGCCGCAGTGTTCTCTCTGCTTTCCATGTCGATCCGGGAGGTGGCGGGTTGGCCTGACGGGGATGTCCAATGGCGCGAGATCCTCTTGGAGGAAGGGCCTCGAAAGCCACGGATTCAAAAACTAGAAATCCACGATCTGTCGAGAGCGATCTGGCGAGGAGGGTTTCCGGAGCCAGCCCTTTCGGACGAGATGGACGCTCGTCTCTGGCAGGCCTCTTATGTGCAGACCTACCTAGAGCGAGACGTTCGGGCCCTTCGTTCCGTGGGGGACCTTCACGATTTCCAGCGAATTCTGCTCGCTTTGGCCGCCCGAACCGGAAGCCTCCTCAATTACGCTGACCTGGCGAGGGATTTGGGGGTCACGGGCAAGACTGTCAAGGCTTGGGTTTCGCTTCTCGAGGCGAGCGGTCAAATCTCTGTGCTGAAACCCTACCACGCAAGTCTTGGCAAAAGGCTTGTGAAGCGACCCAAGGTCTATTTCCTCGACACCGGGACCCTCGCCTATCTCTTGGACATTGACAGCCATGAGGATGTACTCAAGGGAATGGCTGGCGGTCCCATGTTCGAGTCAGCCGTGTTCGGCCAACTCGTGCGGCTTTTCGTTCACCGGGGGGAGAGGCCCAGAATCTATTTCTGGAGAACGGCTGCCGGGCGCGAGGTGGATTTTGTCCTGGAGGGTTCGGGTGGGGTGCTCATCCCCATCGAGGCAAAGCAGACAGCAACCCCCTCGATCTATCACGCGTCGGCGATTGAGGAGTTTCAGAGGCTGTTCGGCCGTCGGGCGGGAAAAGGCCTGGTGGTGTGCCTCTGCCGGGAGCGCTTCGCCCTGACGAGGACCGTGGATGCGGTCCCCTTGGGTTCGTTCTGAAGGCCGGTGCCCCGTCCCTTCGGATCGATCCCAACACAAAATAGAAATGGCTTTTCCGCGTGGCCCTTCCGTTCCAATGGGCCTGCCGCTGGGGCGCCTGAGGGGCGTCAGCCCTTTTTCGCCTTGGCTTCTTCCTCGGCTCTGAGCGTCTTTCTCAAGATCTTTCCGATCAGGGATTTCGGCAGGGAATCCCGGAACTCCACGGCTTTAGGGACCTTGTAAGCGGCAAGGCTTTGCCTGCAGAACGCAATGATTTCCTCTTCAGTCGCTTTTTCGCCCGGTTTGAGCACCACGAAGGCCTTGACGGTCTCGCCGCGGTAAGGATCGGCCACGCCCACCGCCACCGCCTCTTGGATCTTCGGGTGCCGATAGAGCACCTCGTCGATTTCCCGGGGGTAGATATTGAATCCGCCGGCGATGATCATGTCCTTCTTGCGGTCCACGATGAACAGGTATCCGTCTTCGTCCCTTATCGCGATGTCGCCCGTAAAGAGCCAGCCGTCCCGGAGCTGCCCCGCCGTTTCCTCTGGATTGGCCCAGTAGCCCTTCATGATGAGGGGGCCTTTCATGACGATCTCGCCGGGCTCGCCTTGAGGCACCTCGTTTTGGCCCGTCTCCACGTCCACGAGGCGCACGTCGTTGTCCGGGAAGGGGATCCCGATGCTCCCCACTTTCTTGAGTCCCAGAATGGGGTTGGAGATTCCCAGGGACGTGGATTCGCTGAGCCCGTAGCCTTCGCTGAAGAAGATCCCCATGTCCCGGACCTGCTCGATGAGTTCCGCGGGCATGGGCGCGGCACCGGAGTTGAGCAGCCCGAGTTTTCGGGCCAGATCGAGCTCGGCTGCCTTTGGGTGATGCAGGATCGCGGTGATCATGGTCGGCACGGCCGGGAAGAAGGTGATTTCCTTGAAGCCTGCCATGAGGCCCATGAGTTCGTCGATCTGGAACCGGGGCACGAGGATCATGGTGGCGCAACTGAACATGGCCCAGTTCATGACGACCACGTTGCCGTACACGTGGAAAAAAGGCAGCACGGCCAGGACGTTTCGCCGCTCAGGCGGCACCAGGGAAATGGTGGGGCTCCCCCAGAGGGCGCACTGGAAGGTGGCGGCGACGAGGTTCGAGTGGGTGAGGATAGCTCCCTTGGGCGTGCCCGTGGTCCCGCCGGTGAACTGGATGAGCGCCGGGTCTTCGGGTGCGATCTCCACGCGGATCCGGGTCGTCTCTGGCGTGCTCTGGATCAGCGCCGTGAAATGATGCCAGCCCTTTTCCAGATCCAGAGAGTCGGCCGTGCTCACGCCCATTCCGTGGATGTAGTCGGTCACCTTGGTCGCGATCACCCTGGACAGGTCCACTTGTTTGCAAAGCTCGCGGATGGCCGGGAGCACCAGGTCGAACGTGACCAGGGCAGTGAGCCCGGTCACTTCGGCCACGTGCTTGAGCTCGTCGACGGTGTACATGGGATTGATGTTCACCACGATCGCGCCGAGTGAAAGGGCCGCGTAATAGGTGATCACGTATTGCGGGCAATTGGGCAAGTGCAGGCCGATCCGGTCCCCTTTTTTCACTCCCAGCCGCGCCAGGGCATTGGCCATGCGCCGGACCTGGGTGCGAAGCTCCCAAAAGGTCATCTCCGTTCCATAGAAGTTCAGGGCCGGCTTGTCCGGGAACGCGTTGGCCGGGATCTGGAGCAGCTCCTGAACAGGCAGCCGTGGGTAGCGGATCGTGGTGGGGACGTTGTAGTCGTAATGCCGGTGCCAGGGTCTCGTCGTCTCCATGGGGTCTCCTCCGGAAAGGGGCTCTGGTCCAAGGCTTTCATCCGCCGGCATTCTAGCACGTGCCCCAAAAAGGCCAAGAGGCGCTCCCTGCTCTTCGTCCCAGCAGAAGTGAGCAAGAATCCACGAGCCAACAAGCCAGAGGATCTCGAGGCGACCCCATTGCGGCAGGAGGACGCTAATTGTGCGGCAACGGCCGGCAACGGGTCGCCCGCGCCCCGAGGCCGCGCCGGCCAGCTTTGCATACGAACGGGCCGTGGCCTATACTGCTTCCATTGTGGGGCGGCCGTTTCGGTTTGATCACCGCAAGGAAAGGAGTCTCTCATGAAACGTTTCACGGCTGTTCTTTTTGTTGCCGCCTTGTTCCTCGCAGGTCCAGCCCATGGGGACCTGTTCCTCAAGTACGAGAAGACCACCGGTGCCTACCAGATCATGGGCCAGACCATTCCGGAAAAGAAGGTAACGGCCACCACATGGATCGGTGCGGACAAGGCCCGGTTCGACGACGGCGAGAAAATGAGCGCCATCATGGACGGGAAGGCGAAAACCCTCACCATTCTGGACCACGGCCAAAAGACCTACATGGTTATCCCCCTGGACGACAAAACCTCCCTTATGGACAAGGCCATCGAGGGGCGTGCCAGCAGTCCGGAGGAAGCGGCCAAAATGAAGCAGGCCATGCAGGGGATGATGGGCGCCATGAAAATGCAGATGACCGTCACGCCGACCGGAGAGAAGAAAAAGATCGACAAGTGGGATTGCGCCCGGTACGACGTGAACGTGTCCATGTCCATGGGGAGTTCCAAGAGCGAAGTGTGGGCCACCGAGCAGATCAAGATCGACCGAGACCGCTTCAACCGAGTCCGGAATTTCGGGATGGCCGGCCAGCCCGGGTTCGAGCAGATGCAGAAGGAAGCCGAGAAGATCAAGGGCGTGCCGGTGCTTAGCGTGAGCACCGCCAAGGTGATGAACGCCGAAGTGAAAACCACGGAAAAACTCGTCGAGCAGTCCGAAAAGAGCGCCCCCGCCGGCACGTACGACATCCCCCAGGGCTACAAGGAGCAGAAAGGGTTCGGCGGGGACGGCGGCCCCATGGGCGCCGGGGATCTCGATGCGGAAGAGGGCGAGGACAACTGAGGCCGCGTCATGGATCCCTTCAGCCGGATCGGTCGGTGGATCCTGGGAGAAGTTTCCAAGGCGGGCCGCCTGATTCTCACCGTCGCGACGACCGTTTATTGGTTCTTTCTGCCCCCTTACCGGGTCCACGAGGCGTTCCGCCAGATGGAGTTCGTGGGGGTAAAATCCCTGTTCGTCATCACCCTCACGAGCTCCTTCACCGGCATGGTGCTGGCACTTCAGACGTACCACGCTTTTGTCACGTTCAACGCCGAGAGCATGGTCGGCGCCACGGTGGCGCTCAGCATGACGCGGGAACTGGGGCCGGTCCTGGCAGCTCTTATGGTCGCGGCTAGGGCGGGATCGGCCATGGCGGCCGAGCTGGGCACCATGCGCGTGACCGAGCAGATCGACGCGCTAGAGGCCATGGCGGTTAATTCGCTCCAGTACCTGTTTGTGCCGCGGGTCGCGGCGGGCATCCTCATGGTGCCGATCCTGACCGTGTATTTCGATTTCCTGGGGATCCTGGGCGGGTATTTCGTGGGCGTCTTCTATCTGGGGATCGAGCCCGGGCCCTTCGTGAAATCAATCGTGAAATACACGGATTATACGGATTTCACACACGGGCTCATCAAGTCCGGCGTGTTTGGTCTTCTGGTTTCCTTCATCAGTTGTTACAAAGGATACTTTGCGGGCCAAGGGGCCGAAGGCGTAGGCCGGGCCACGACCCAGGCGGTCGTCCTCTCCTCGGTCCACGTCCTGGTGAGCGACTATTTCCTAACGGATTTCCTGTATTGATACGGAATCTCAGGAACCTGTTGTTGTGGCCGTAATCCGATGGCCGGAGGGCGGGCGCCTTGATCGAGATCGTGGATCTCAAGAAGTCCTTTCAGGGCCAACAGGTTCTCCAGGGGGTGAACCTGAAGATCCCGAAGGGCGGGATCCTGGTGATCATCGGGGGAAGCGGTGCGGGGAAAAGCGTCCTTCTCAAGCACATGATCGGTCTGCTCAGGCCCGACTCGGGCCATATTTACGTAAGCGGGCGGGACATCTGCCGCATGAAGAACTGGGAGCTTCGGGAGAGCCGGAAGAAATTCGGCATGCTTTTTCAGGGTGCGGCCCTATTCGACTCCATGACCGTGGGTGACAACGTAGCCTTTCCCCTGCGGGAGCACGCCCGCATGCGCGAAAGGGAGATCCAGAAGCGGGTGCGGGACATGTTGGGCCGGGTGGGACTGCACGGGGTCGAGCACAAGTACCCGGCCGAGCTGAGCGGAGGTATGCGCAAGAGAGTCGGCCTGGCCAGGGCCCTGATCCTGGAGCCCGAAATTGTGCTCTTCGACGAGCCGACCACCGGCCTGGACCCGATCATGAGCGACGTGATCAACCGGCTGATTCTGAGCACCCAGAGGAAGCTCTCTCTCACTTTCGTCATCATCAGCCACGACGTGAAAAGCGCCTTCCTGCTGGCGGATCGGATCGCTTTCCTGTATAAAGGTAAAATTGCCGCCGAAGGGTCGCCCGAGGAAATCCGGGCGAACCCGGACCCCGTGCTGAGGCAGTTTCTCTCCGGGAGCGCCGAGGGGCCTCTCACGGCGGCCGATCTGGAGGCGTGAGAACCTTGGGGAAATACAAGACCGAGTTCTGGGTCGGCGTGTTCGCAGTGGTCGGGGTGTTCACCGCCCTTTACATGGTCCACAGAACCGGAGACCTGAAGTTCGAACGGCATCCCGGGTACCGGGTGGCCGCGACCTTTTCGGATGTCTCGGGCTTGGACGTGGGCGACAGCGTTCGGGTCGCGGGTGTCTACGTGGGCAAGGTGGAGGAGATTCGCCTGGAGAAGGGCGGCGTCGCACGGGTGGCTCTTTCGGTCTCGAACGACGTGGTCCTTCACGAGGACGCTTCGGCCCGAGTGGGGACCTATGGGCTTCTCGGAGACCGATTCGTTTCCGTGGATCCGGGCAGCCCCGACCTGCCCAGGATCGAGCCGGGCGGCGAGATCCGGACGGCCCGTGTTCCGGAGTCCATGGACGTGTTCCTGGACCGGCTCAGCCTGGTCGCGGCGGACATCAAGAAGGTCACCGAGAGCTTGAGCAACGTGCTGGGCGGACCTGAGGGAGAGAAAGCCCTGCGGGACATTCTGACCAACACCCAGGAGCTGACCCGGGACCTTTCCCAGATGGCGAAAGAGAACCAGGCCGAGATTCGGAAAATCACCACGAACCTCGCGGGCCTCACGGGGGAGATGCAGGGAGTGGTCTCGGAGAACCGCGAAGCAGTGCGAAAGACGATGGCCGCCCTGCCAGAGACCGCCGAAAACCTACGGGGCGTGACCGAAGAGGCCCACCGGTTTCTCCAAGAGAACCGGCGCAACCTGACCGAGACCGTCGAGCAGCTCCGCCTCGCCTCGGAGCGCCTCAATGCTTCGCTGGAGCAGATTCAGCAAGTCTCTCAGAAAGTCCAGGCGGGCGAAGGGACTCTGGGCAAGCTGGTTCAGGACGAGGCCCTGTACGAAGAGGCCAAGAATACCCTTGTGGAAATGAGGAATCTAATCGAGGATCTGCGCGAGCAGGCCCCGATTTCCGCCTTTGTCTCGGTCGGCGGAGCCGCGTTCTGAGAGGATGGGGCCGTTTCCGGGCTGTCCAAGCGCGTGAGGGATGCTGATGAGAGTGCTCGTGGTAGGAAACGGGGGAAGGGAACATGGGCTGGTCTGGAAGATCCGGCAGAGCCCCAAGGTATCCGAGGTGCTCTGCGCGCCCGGCAACGCCGGGATCGAGGCCCAGGCGGCTTGCGTGGACGTGGCTCCGAACGATCTGGAAGGACTCGTGCGCCTGGCCAAAGATCGGGAGGTCGACCTGACGGTCGTGGGACCTGAGGCGCCTCTGGCTCTCGGGATCGTCGATCTTTTCCAGGAGGAGGGCCTGCGGATTTTCGGGCCGACCCGCGAAGCCGTTCAACTCGAGGCGAGCAAGTCCTTCGCCAAGGAACTAATGAAACAGAAGGGAATCCCGACGGCCTTTTTCTCGACCTTCACGGATCCCGAGGCGGCCAAGCGCTACATCCGGGAGGTCGGGGCGCCCATCGTGGTCAAGGCAGACGGGCTTTGCGGCGGCAAGGGCGTCATTGTATGCCGCTCCGTGGAAGAAGCCCTGGATGCAGTGGACCTCATCATGGTCAACGAATCTTTCGGAGACGCGGGCCGCAAGATCGTGGTGGAGGAGTGCCTCGAAGGGGAAGAAGCGTCTTTTATGGTCTTTACGGATGGCGAGAACGTTGTTCCGATGCCTTCTTCTCAGGACCACAAGCCGGTCTTTGACGGCGACCGCGGTCCCAACACGGGCGGTATGGGCGCCTACTCGCCGGCGCCTGTGGTGACCGAGGCGCTGGAGCGGCAAATCCTCGAGGAGATCATCCGGCCCACGATCCGGGCAATGGCCGATATGGGACGGCCTTACCGGGGCGTCTTGTACGCGGGCTTGATGATCGACGAGGGAAAGGCCAGGGTCCTGGAGTTCAACTGCCGCTTTGGCGATCCCGAAGCCCAGCCCGTGCTGGCCCGCATGAAAAGCGACATCGTTCCGGTGATGGAGGCCGTTATCGACGGCAATCTCTCCGGGGTGCGCCTGGACTGGGACCCGAGGGCGGCTGTGTGCGTGGTCATGGCCTCCAAGGGATACCCGAGAAGCTACAAGAACGGGTTCCCCATCTCAGGGTTGGAGGAAGCGGGGAAACTGGCGGACACGGTGATCTTCCACGCCGGCACCAAGCGAAAAGGCGGGGAGATCGTGACGCACGGCGGCCGTGTGCTGGGCGTTACGGCCCTGGGCGAGACCATCGCAGACGCCATCGGCCGGGCGTACGACGCCGTGGAAAGGATCCAGTGGCAAGGAGTCCATTTCCGGAAGGACATCGGCCGCAAGGCCCTTGACCGAAGGCTGAGGCCGACGGCCGCCTGAAGCGGCCTGGCCCTGGCGCGCGGGTGGAATTTCGCACAAGAGAGAGACGCGATGGAAAGGACAAAGGCCCGCGTGGGCATTCTCATGGGAAGCCCCTCCGACCTTCCGGTCCTGGAAGAAGCCTGCAAGGTGCTCGACGAGTTTGGAATCCCCTGGGAAATGCACGTCTCCTCAGCGCACCGGAGCCCCGAGAAGACAAGCGCGTATGCGGCCTCGGCCGCGGACAGAGGGTTGGAGGTTCTCATTGCCGGAGCTGGATGGGCCGCCCACCTGGCCGGGTCCGTGGCGGCCGCGACTCCCCTGCCCGTGATCGGCGTTCCCATCGACAGCTCGCCTCTGCAAGGATTGGACGCCTTGCTCGCCACTGTCCAGATGCCTCCGGGCGTTCCGGTGGCCACCATGGCGATCGGAAAAGGGGGCGCTCGGAATGCGGGCTTGCTGGCGGTCCAAATTCTCGCACTGAGTTCGCCCGAGATCCGGGAGAAACTCCTGCGCTACAAGAAGGGCCTCGCCGAGGAGGTGGAAAGGAAGGATCGTGAGCTCCAGGCGAAGCTCGGAGCCCCCGGCGGAAGCGCCAAGTCCTGATGCCTCGTGGCCTGCCAGGCGTGGCCTGCCAGGGCCGACGCGGCCGGCCGGGTCCTTCCTAACGCCCAGGAGCCGGAACCATGGCGCGGATCCTTTCGATCGATCCACGAAACCCTGACTTTGATTCCCTCGAGGATGCCTCTCGGGTCTTGGGGGCGGGCGGCGTGCTGGCTTATCCCACCGAGACCCTGTACGGCCTGGGCGTGGACGTGTTTCGGCAAGATGCCCTGGAGAGGCTTTTCGCATTGAAGGGCAGGCCCCAAGGCATGCCCGTGTCGGTTCTCGTGCGGGACCCTGAAATGATGCTTGCAGTGGCCCGGGAAGTGCCTCCCGCGGCCCGGACGCTCCTGGACGCCTTCCTGCCCGGCCCCCTCACTTTGGTGCTCCCAGCCCGGTCCGACCTGCCCGAGCGTGTCACAGCGGGATCCGGTAAGGTCGGAGTACGCATGTCCCCCCACCCCGTGGCGGCTTTGCTCTTGCGGGCCTACCCGAGACCCATTACGTCCACGAGCGCGAACCCGTCGGGCCTCCCTGCGGCGCGCACCGCAGGCGAAGTCGTTGCCTATTTTCCGACCGGCCTGGACGTCGTCCTGGACGGCGGACCGGCCGCGGCAGGGGTTGGATCGACCGTGGTGGATCTCACCGGGCCGAAGCCGCGGATTCTCAGAGAGGGAGCGATTTCGAGGGACGAGATCGCCCGGGTCGTTGCGTTTTGAGACGGAAAACGGGTGGCACCCGCCGCCGGTTGACCGGGATGGATCCTTTGGGTAGGTTTACTCTCCGCACCCGCCGCGCGCGTTCAGGGTGCGCTCGTTGTTGGGGGAATGGGACCGTGTGCGTAGGCGGAAGGGCGGGGTAAGCATCGCCGGTTGTTTCGGAAAGCGGACCCGAAAGAAGGAGGCCCGAGATGAGAGAAGTTGTGATCGCAGGCTACCTGAGAACCGCCCAGTCCAGATCCAGGCCCCGGGAGCCGGAAAGGGATGTCTTCCACAAGCTCAGGGGAGACGATCTCATGGCGAGGCTCATGCCGGAGCTCATGAAACGGCTGAAGATCGATCCCAAGGAACTCGACGATTTCATCGTGGGCTCGGCCATGGGCGTCTATGAGAATTGGACGTACGGCGGCCGCTTTCCCGTGTTCCTGGCCAATTTCCCCGAGACCCTGGCCGCGAAATTCGTGGACCAGCAGTGCGGGTCCTCCATGGCTGCCATTCACGTGGGCTACATGGAGATCGCCACGGGCAACGCGGACATTGTCATGGCAGGAGGATTCGAGCACATGACGCGCGTTCCCATGGGAGCCAATCCACAGGCCATCTCTCCGAACATGAGGCTCCTTCAGGAGGAGCAGTATAAGCACTGGGATTTCATGACCGCCATGAGCATGGGGCTGACGGCGGAAAAACTTGCGGGCCTGGCAGGAATCAGCAGAAAAGAAATGGACGAATGGGGCGCCCGGAGCCATCAGCGTGCGGCCCGGGCCCAGGCCGAAGGGTTCTTTGACGGAGAAATCCTGCCCATCGAAGCCGAGCAGGCCGACGGAAAGGTGATCACGGTGAGCAAGGACCAGGCTGTCCGCGGCGATACGACCGTGGAGGGCATGGCAGGGCTCAAGCCGGCCTTCAAGCCGGACGGTCTCATCACGGCCGGAAACAGCTCTCCTTTGAACGCCGGGGCCTCCTGCATGGTTCTCATGGAAAAGGGCAAAGCTCTGGCCAAGGGCATACGGCCTCTTGCCACGATCCGCTCCATCGGGTTCGCCGGAGTCGACCCGACCATCATGGGCGTGGGGCCTGTGCCGGCCTCGAAGAAAGCTCTCAAAGCCGCAGGCCTCTCGGTCGCCGACATCGACTACTGGGAGATCAACGAGGCCTTCTGCGTGGTGGCCCTGAATTGCATCAAGGAACTTGGGATCGACCCGGAGCGCGTGAACGTGATGGGCGGCGGTACGGCCATCGGCCATCCTCTGGGCGCGAGCGGCTGCCGCCTGGTGGGAACCCTGGCCAGGATCCTCGAGGCGAAGAAAGGCCGCTACGGGCTCGCCAACGCCTGCTGCGGCGGCGGCCAGGGCGTGGCCACGGTGATCGAGCGGGAGGGCTGAAAAACCGCAGTCCGGCCTTCAGGTCCCGTGAATCCCCCCGAGCCGGACTTGAAGGCCGGGCTCCGATGGTTCGCCCGCCGTTACCCGGGAGGGGCTTACCTGTGGTGGGTCGTCTGCGACGACGACATCTTCTCACCCTGGAACTCGAGCCGAGGACGGCGATGCCAAACCCTTCTTCGGACCACGGCTCCTTCATGGGCTTTCTGGTATAGTCCCCCGAAGGGCCCTGCCTTTTCCCTTTACATTTTGCATTTGAAATGCATAATCTCCACTCAGGAGATTGGCTATGAGTCTGCCCTATATCAAAAGATCGCTCGAGCCGGTCCTCAAGAAGGCGGCTGCCGAATTCCCTGCCGTGGTGCTGACCGGACCGCGTCAATCCGGCAAGACAACGCTCCTGCAGCACCTCTTCGGGAGGCGTTACCGTTACGTTTCACTGGAACCGCCGGATGTCCGGGTGTCCGCGGAGAGGGACCCGCGCGCCTTCCTCGAAATGTACCCCCCTCCCGTGATATTCGACGAAGTGCAGTACGCTCCGACTCTCCTTCCCTACATCAAGGAGAAGATCGACGCCGACCGGCACAGAAGCGGGCAGTTCCTGTTGACCGGCTCGCAAAACCTTTTGCTCATAGAAAAGGTGACCGAATCTTTGGCAGGTCGTGCCGCGGTGCTTCGCCTTTTACCGCTTTCAAGGCGTGAGATCGAGGGAAGCCCCCATGCTCCCCTGCCATGGGAATCCAGGCGCCGTTTGTCCAAGGGGAAACCTTTTGCATATCGCGAGCTTTGGAAAGGATTCCTGAGAGGCGGGTATCCGGAGCTTGCTGCATACCCAAGGCGGGACTCAAGTCTTTGGCATGGGAGTTACATCCAGACATACCTCGAACGGGACGTGCGCACGCTCAGGCAGGTGGGAAACCTGTCCCTGTTCCAGGATTTCATCCGGATCCTGGCGGCCAGAAGCGCCCAGCTTTTGAATCTGACCGATGTCGCCCGGGACCTGGGAGTTGCGGTCAACACGGCCAAAGGGTGGCTCTCGGTGCTGGAAGCCACTTACCAGGTGATCGTGCTTCGCCCATACTTCGCCAACGTCGGCAAAAGACTCGTTAAGACGCCGAAAGTCTATTTCACGGATGTCGGCACACTCTGCTATGTCGCCGGCCTGAGAGACCCCGAACACGCGGCTTCCGGCCCCATGGGAGGCGCCATCATGGAAACCGCCGTGCTCTCCGAGATCGTAAAGACCCTGACTCATCGCGGCATCGAACCGCAGGTCTACTTCTGGCGTACCGTTGCCGGAACAGAGGTGGATTTCGTGGTAAAGACCGGGGGAAGGCTTGTTCCCATTGAAGTGAAGCTGTCTGCCACTCCAAGCCCTGGCATGGCCTCCGCAATTCTGACATTCCAAAAGGACTTTGGAGACAAGGCGATGCCAGGATACGTGGTGCATCCAGGCGACATAATGCTTCCCCTTGGTTCGGGCATGACGGCCCTGCCTTTCGCCGAACTTTAATCCCGCCGGTCAGAATTTTCAGGTGGCGCAAGCTAATCGTCCCGGCGGGCTGGCTGACAAGCGCATCCGGCCGACACGCTCGGCTTCGCTGCGGGCGTGGCCGATGGGCCAGGCGTTCGTCCGCCCGGGCGCAGTTTCCCCTGTCCGAGTCCGCGGGAGCACAGGAAGTTTTTTCTTGACATATGGTTATACCATTTCATATTCTTTTTTCGTGCCAAGGGCTCTTCTTCCCTTTCGGCTTCCTGCCCGATAGCAACCGAAAACCACTCACAGGAGGTTACGGCCATGAAAAAGAAGAGCAGCCTCTTGTTCGTGGTCTCCTTGGTGTGCTTGGCAACGGTTTACACAGCCTCGCCGGCCCGTGCCTGGGAAACGGCGGTCGTCGACAACGGGCCTGTCCTGGGCCCGACTTCTCTCGCGGTCGATGGGGGCGGTTCGCTCCACCTTGTATACCGCGACAGCCTGTCTCACAGGCTCAAGTATGCGACCAATACCTCAGGAGAGTGGGTCTTGTCCTGGATCGAAACCAATCCTGTGGTCACGGCTGACGAGTTCTCGCTCGCTTTGGATACCGCAGACCGGCTGCACATCGTCCTCTGCTCGCCAGGGCCACGGCTCTGGTACCTCTCGAACGCCGAAGGCCTCTGGACCCTGACGGAGCTGGAACCCGGCCTGCGGCCCTCGATCGCTGTGGACGCAGCGGGCTATGCGCATATCTGTTCCGTGCGCATTCCGGAAGTCTGGTACACGACGAACAAGACAGGAGCCTGGGTGAATGAAAAGGTTGACCCGGCGGCCGTTATGTGGCCGTCTGCGACCTCCATCTCGGTGGACCTGTCAGGTCATGTCCATCTGGTGTACGGGTCTTACATGGACTCTTATTATTTGGATGGCCAAGAAGCCTACGTCACGAACGCCTCGGGTTCCTGGGGGGAGACACCGCTGCCGGTGGATCTCTTGAGTGGTGGGAAAGCGTGGAAGCCTTCCTTGGCGGTCGACGCGTCGAATCGCGTCCATCTGAGCTATCTCGGAATGGGCCTCCTCGGGAACGGGTTCACCCTGGTCCATGCTGCGAAGCAGGGACAAACGTTCGCTTCGGAGATCGCCTCCTGGGAACGGTCGGGATCGTCTCCTCCGTTTCCGCTTTCCACGGACATGACGACGGACATCGGCAATCGGGTGCACATCGGATACACGTACAAGGGAACTTCCGGCTCGTTTCGGCTCAAGTACGCCACGAATGTGAATGGATCCTGGGAGGTGTCGGGTCCCCTGTCGGAAGGAATCGATTCGACAGGTTCGTCAATCGGCGTGGACTCTTCCGGCAAGGTCCATTTGGGCTACGTCGACGGGACCGGCCGTCTTCTGGTAACCTCCGGCAGGGCCGAAGGCCTTACCCCCATGTGGCCCGGAACCCCGGCCGAAGCCTCGCCGTACGGAGAAGAATCGAGGCAGCGATCGGGCTTGTTCAACCTTGCTGCGCCGGTTCTCGTCGCTGCGGGCGCAATCCTGTGCATGAGGATGTACCGGCGAAGCAAACGCTCGCCGCGCGCAGACCGTCTCATCCTGTAGATCCTGCGTGTCCACGGCGGTCCCGGCGCCGTGACGGGCCGGTTGCTCCGTTTTCCGATTGCCGATGGGGACGGAAATATGTAACCGTCCGGCGAACGTCATCTTGCGTGAAGGGAGGTCAGCCCCTGATACTCTTGCCATGGAGAGAGGGAAAAGCCATGGCAAGACAGCACGGAGTCCGGAGCCGAGAAAAGGAAACGTACTGGCTAGAGCGAGTTCGCAAGTGGCAGGCAAGCGGTCTTTCCAGCCGAGCGTATTGCGATCGGGAGGGCTTAGGCCCTTCGTGTCTATGCTGGTGGAAATGGAAGTTTACTCGACGAGACAAGCTGCCTGTATCGGCGCTGCGGCAAGGATCCACCCGTAGTCTTTTTCCTTCCAGCAAACTCCCCTTCGTCCCCCTGGGAATCTTTTCTCCGAGAAGTGCAGATCTGAGGCTTACGGTTTTGGACCGCCACCGGCTTGAGATCCCGAAAGGGTTTGACCGGGAGACCCTGGAGGCGGTGCTTATGATTCTGGAGGGTCGGTCATGCTGACCCTTGCGGGCTCGGTGCGGGTTTTCCTGTGCACGCAGGCTACGGACATGCGGCGACTTTCGATGTCGGTTTTACGCATGGGCGAGGAGCAAATGGGTCAGGATCCGTTTTCGGGGCATCTTTTCGTGTTTTTCAACCGTCGGGCGGGCCGGGCAAAGATTTTGTACTGGGCCCACTCTGGGCCGGCGATTTGGTACAAGCGTCTGGAAGAGGGTACGTTCCGGGTGGATCGCACGGGATGGGGTTCGGTCGAGATGGGGTATTGGACCTTGCGATGCTTCTGGAGGGGATCGAGGGGGGTACGGAGTAGCGGCGTCGGCAGGCGATGTGTCCGAGGGCATGGGCGAAAAAGATCTTGCCGACGCCCACGGGCTCGGCTTTGGAAGAAGTCGATATCCCTGAGGGCGCACGCGGCTTGTTCGGGGGGAAAGTCGGCCGGATCGGTAGAGCGGCCTTCGGGAGGCTTGCGGGGGTGCCTTTTACCAGGGCGCGGCCTTGGTAGGAGCGGACCGTCGAACGGTCAGCAACGGCCTTGAGTCTTTGCCATCGGAAGGCGCGCGGCAGGCAGTAGAGCGCGGGGGCCACCGAGGCGTGCTGATCGCGCGCCACCTTCGGGGTCGCGTATAGAGGGGGATGTCATAGGGCTCGGTGGGCGCGGGCAGCAGATGCGCTCTCTCCTCCAAAGCGGTAAGGAGTCGGGTGGGAGATCTCGACGCCTTGCCGCAGGAGGAGCTTGCGGACTTTGGTCAGCCGGCCCCCTCTGTCGATGGGTCTCGGGATGAACTCTCGATGTGTCTGGCACAACCCCCATCGATCTCCCCGGGGGCGTCCTGGCCCAGTCGTGCGCAAGGCTTCCAGAATCTGCTCCAACCGCTCCTGTGTGAGGGACTCGATCCCGCCGGGCAGTCGACTTGCGCCCTTTGTCCAGGAGCCACTGTCGGAGGACTTCTTTCACCTCGATCATCGTGACCTCGCGGTATGCCATGGGTCCCCTCCTTCCTAAACCCGCTTCCTGCGGCTCCGTTTGGAGGGGGTCATACCATCCGGTCACGGGGGGGTGAATCTTTTCGAAAAAATCTACCGAAGGGGGTGAATCTTTCTGAAAATAGTTAGTTTGTAGAATCGTCAAAAAAAACTAGAAGAAAGTCGCCGACGGACACGAATTCAGCCAGCCCTGCAGTAACATTGGACCAGTCTGGTTGTCTAAAAATTGTGAGAGGCGCTGGGGGAAGCCCGTTGGATCAGGTCGACTGGATCGATAGCCTTTTTCAGTGCTATGCGAAAGAACTCTCTCGATACCTTCGGACGTTCGGCCTTTCTGAGGATGAGACCTACGACCTTGTCCAAGATACCTTTATGGCTGTCTTGAAGGCGCAGCCATCTCAGATCAGGCATCCGAAGGCATGGCTGTTCACCGTGGCACGGAACCTGGCCCTCAACAGGCTGAAGACAAGAAGGAGCCGGACAGAGGAAGCAGACATCGAAGCCATTGCGGACCCTGCGCCTAGCGTCCTTTCCAGCATGCTGGAAAACGAGGATGGCGCTTTGCTCTGGCGAGCTTATTCCATGCTTCCGGCGAAGGACCGGGAGATGATGGATCTCTATCTCGACAATGACTTCACCTATCGCCAGATCGCCAGGATCCTGGGCAGGTCGGAGATCTCCGTGCGAGTGGCCATGCATCGTAGCCGGAAGCAGTTGAGGCGATTGCTCAGGAGCCTGGAAGGGTAAGGTGCCGGGAGGCGAGGAAAGGATCTATGAGATGAGCTCGGCCAAAGAGACGGAAAAGAAACTGAGGAGTCTTTTGAGAAAACGGGCTCTCTCTGTGGATGAAAAGCGCCTGGAGGAAATCCGTCAAGGACTCTTGAGACGAGCGTGCCAGCAAAGGGCTGCTCCGGCTCGATCTTTCGCCCTTCGGCCCCGCTTTGCCCTCTCGTTCTGCGTGGCGCTCCTGTTGGTCGGCTTCTGCACGTGGCATTTCTTCTTGAGGGGGGACCGCTCGCCCCTGCCCGTAGCGCCCAGACTGGTAGGCATCCTCGAAGACGAACGACAGCTTGACCAAGCGCTGATGTTGTTAGGCGCATTCGCAGCGACACCTCATCCGGAGGGCCCTGCCATCGACTGGGAATTCTACAACCGTCCCGTACTCGGGGAGACGAGCGGGGAGGATCTCATCTATGTGCTTTACGGCCTCTCCTAGCGGTCCGGTTGAACTCCAGCCGCGGCGTCCATGCGTCTTGAGTTTTCTGTAACGTTGGATCTTTGTGCTTGTCTGAAAGAAGGGACAGCCTTGGAAACGGGAAGGAGAGCTCCAATGAAGATCCGTTTGATGGCCATCATGGTTTCTTTGTTTGTTTTGGTAGAGATTCATTCGGCAAGCGCAGAGCCATCGGCGCCTCCGCCTCAGGAAGCTATGCCTCCCGGGCCTCCCCCGTTTCTTCAAGACGAAGAATTGCTCCGGCTCAGTTCAGAGGCTTCCGCCCTGGCGCTTCTTCACCGGCTGTCTTTGACGGCTGAGCAGCGGGGACAGATCAAGAGCATCCTGGAACCTGTTCGCGCAGAATTCGAGCGCGCCGAGAAGGCCGAGAAGAAGTTCCTCGACGAACAGGTCAAACCCCGGCTCAGGCAGATCATCACGGACCTGAAAGCCGGCAGGAATCCCGCTCCACCGTCGGATCGGCAGAAGGAGCAGATCGATGCGCTCAGGAGCCAACTAGCTCCTCTCTTGGTCAAAGCCGACCAGGCCTTCGAGAAAATTCTAGCGCTGCTCCGGCCCGAGCAGCAGGAGGTGCTTTGGGATTTTCGGTTCGAGGAATATCTCGGGCCGGTCCGCCCGGTTCATCCTTCCCGGTTGCTTGGCATGGAGCCCGAAAAGCTCGTTCGCGAGATCCGAAGTGCTCCCCAGGACGAGATCGACCAGCTCCTACGGGATGTCGTCCAGAGGCCGCATGCCGGCCCGGCGGACGATCCGAGGGCGGAGAAGGCCCGGATGTTTATTGACCTCATCCAGAAAATCCGCGCGATGCCTAAGAGCGAGTTTGATGCAAAAGCGAAGACCCTGGAACAGGAGTTGGCGGCCCTGAAACCTCCGCCACCGCCGGGTCCTGGGCGACGCGAAGGACCGGATCTCCAACTGCCTTACAGGTCTGCGAAGCCTGTGTTCGACGTGAAGAGGATTCTCTTGTCTCAGTCCTTCTTCGAAGCCCTTTAGGAGACGTTCATCATGCAGCCCTCTGTGTCGGCCGAACCTCCTGATCTCTGGATTGCGAATCAGATAAGCAAGGTATGGGTTCTATTGATCGTATGGACCTTCATTGGTTTTCTCTCCGGATGCTCCCAGGGGAAGATTATAGAGAGTCAATGGAAGGCGGGGGACATTACGGTAGATGGCCATGGCGAAGACTGGGCTGCGTTCGCCCTTCGTTATGATGAACGTCTCAAGTGCTCTTATGGGATTTTGAACGATGATCATGACCTGTTTCTTTTGGTCCGTTTCCGGGATGCCTATGTGCTTCCGGGCATGGAACATCCAGCCATCACGGTGTGGTTTGATCCGGGTTGTAGACAGGCAAGAATCTTTGGGATTCTCTATGCCAGCGAAGACGTGATTGTCATTCCTGGCCAGTTCTCCCCGGCAGACTGGGGAGAGGGGAATCCTGCGCTTCGGGGCCGGATGGAGGGGCTTCGCGGCCCCATCCCGCCGGAATCGAGAGGGAGGTTTACCCTTGTAACAAAGGGGGACGGCGCTCAGCACATACAGGAGCAGGGCCTCAAAGGGGTGCAGGCAGCCATGGGAAGGCAGGGAGGAGCCGTTTGTCTCGAATTCAAAGTCCCCCTCGTGAAAGAATCCGATGAGTCTGTCGCTGTGAACGCGACACCTCCAAGGGTGATCCAGATGGGAGTCGAAATCGGATCCGCTGGAGCCGAGGATGCGGGGGGAGGGGAAGAGCGGTTGCCAGGCGGAAGGCGTGACCGTGGGCTAGAAAGGGGCATGGGTGACAGCATGCCGCGTGGTAGTCCCCCGGTGGGCATGCCGGGAGCTGGAAGGGAGGACTTCCGGAAAAGTATCGAAGCTGGGGAGATCTGGATCAAGATCCGGCTGGCCTCAAAGGGCGTCCCCTCGTGACGGGATGGATCGTGGCGAGGATCGACATGAAAAGATTTGCGAAGGTTCTCAGCGTCCTGCTGGTGGTCTTTCTGTTCTGGATGGGTGTGAACGGCTGCGGGGACTTGGATTCCGACTCACAAGAGGAGGAACTCGGCATTCAGCCGACGTCTGTCACCCTGGACGCAGACGTGGTGACGGATGTGACCTTTGAAGCATGGGGGGGATCCGGGAATTACTCTTGGAGCGTGAGCAGCGAGAGTCTGGGCACGCTGGTTGCGGGGCAGTCGACGGCCGTCTACACCAACAAGAAGAATGCAGTGGGGAAAAACTACATTACCGTGACGGACGGTGCCAACTCTGTCTCTGCGTCTGTGATACAAGAGTAGCTCGCCGAGGGAAAGTCAAGGCATCTGCACTCCGAGGCAATTCCCATTGAAAGAGAGCAAGAAGTTCAAGTTTCAACCCTGTTTGATCGGATGGCGTCGAAGCCGGAAAGCTCTGCGCAGCGCTCTGCTCCTTGGATGGCTGCTGATTGGAGTGGCAGCTACCATCGGGTGCATGCTCCCCGCAGGCAGGTCCACGTCCGAGAAGATCGGCCGAGAGGAAGAGATCTGTCGCGAATTTGCTCTTCAGGCGTCCAGAAAGTTCCATTGGGAGGACGACGCCGAGGTTCTCGACTACGTGAAGGAAGTGGGAGCCCAGATCGTCTCTCGCATCCCGGGGACGTGGTACAGATACAGCTTTCAGGTTCTTCGCGATTCCAGTGTCAATGCCTTTGCTGTTCCAGGAGGGTACGTCTGTGTGTGCGAAGGCTTGCTGGCAAAACTGGAAAGCGTGGACGAGCTGGCCGGCGTGCTTGCTCACGAGGTCGCCCATGTGGAGGGCAACCATTATCTTCTCAGCCAGGAGAAATTGAGCGTGGTCAATGTGGTGGCTCTGGCTGCCATGATTCTAGGGGCGGTGGCGGGCGGAGGCCAACAAGCTGCTGCGGTGGGCAGCTTGGCCTATGCGGCACAGACCACGCTGGCCTTGCAGTACAGCCGCGACCACGAACGTGAAGCCGACCGGACGGGGATTCGACTCTGTCAGGCTGCTGGATTCGCCCCTGGCGGCTTCGTCTCTCTGCTCCAGCGATTGGAGAAGGAGGCACGCTTGGATGCTGGGAGTCTTCCTCCCTATCTTTCGACCCATCCGATGCCTGCAGAGCGTCTCTTTGAGGTTCAGTCTTGGATCGAGGCATCGGGGTTTCCTTCTCGCATTCAAAGCAAACCACTAGGTTTCGATCTGGCGCGCATCAGCGCCAAGCTTCACGTGCAAGGGCCTAAGCTGGTTCTTGCTGAACAGCAGGTGGGAACGGGCAAGCATTGCGAATGTGGTCGTGCGCATTTCCTGTTGGGATACCTTCACATGAAGATGGGCGAATTGGGCCCTGCCAGGAGCTCTCTGGAAGAAGCCTTGCTCCTGGACCCCTCGGAGGCCGACTACGCTCTCTATCTTGCTCGGGTCTATCTTCTCATGGGTCACTTGGATGAAGCGAGGAATAGCCTGGCAGGAAGGTGCGTGTCGCCAGCGAATAGCGCTGCCATGGAGGTGCTCTGTGGAGATGTCGCAGAGGAAGTCGGAGACAGAGAGGACGCACTCAGGCACTACCTCCGTGCCGTGGTGCTGAACCCCGACTCCTTCTTTGCACAACGGAATCTCGCGATGGCGTATGGCAGGAGAGGGAAAACCGGAAAGGCCTACCTCCACACTGCGCTTGCCGAAGTCTGTGCAGGGCGTCGACTCCAGGCGGTTCAATACCTGAGAATGGCTCTGCGGGAGCTGGATCCGAACGGTGGAGAGGCATTGTCTGCCCGCGAAGAAATCGAGCGGTTGACGGGTATGGACAGAAACGACGACCGCCGCATCAAGAACAGTTCTCTACGAAGACCGTGACGGAGTCCTCATCCGTTGCGGCATCTTCGTCGCGAGTCACCGTTAGCGTCGCCGTATACGTTCCGGTTCCGTCTGGAGCCGTGAAGGTGGGCTGGCTCGAAAGGGGATGATCAAGCACGTCGTCGGTTACATCGTAGCCATTTGGGTCTTTTACAGTCCATTGGAATATCAGCCCGTCAGAGGTACATCCGTCATCGTAAGCCAATGGATTCGAGCTTTCGGCTGAATACAGCAAGGCCTGCTGCCCTGGGCATACATAGGCGGCCGAAGCAGTTGCTTCGGCAATGGGTTCGTAGGAGGCGGAGATCATCTTTGAAACGGTGTCAGTCTTTCCATCTTCATCTTCGATCGCCAGCGTAACGGTGTATGTGCCGGGCATGTCCGGCCTGAAGGAAGTCGTCTCCGCATCTGCGTCTCCAAGAGAAGCTTCACTTTCGCTTCCTGGGGTGGCAAGGGCCCATGCATAGCTCAGATCGCCGTTGCCGGAGCTCTTTGCGGCGCTGAGCCAAACTCTATCCTTTTCGCAGGACAATGGAGAGGATCTTCCGCTAGAGGTACTCCAGGAAATAGCGGCTTCCACCTCATCGGCTGTGTCCTCAAACAGGGCGAAGTCTCCGCAGCTCGGCAGTTGGCCGGACACGGGAAGGAGAAGGAACAAGAGGAATGCTTTTCCTGCTGGTTTCATGGGCATCTCTCCTGGGTTGAGATAGGAATTCGACCAATCGCTCGTGGACTCCGAGGAATAAGACAATCTCTGCGGGAATATGTTACTGACGAAGAGGATGAACGGGACGGAGGTGACAGCCCGGCGCAGGCGTCCGACAGGTCACAATGGTTGGGCTCGCTGAACCGGAGGATGTTGTAACGCCGGAGCGCGACGATTGTCCAAAGGGTTGGATGGGAGCAGGCGGCATGGAGACAGAACGTGACACACATGGAAATTGGACAGAAGGAGTACAATGAAGAGGACCTCGCGATTTCTTGCGCTGTTCATGATCTTGGCTGTTGCTGGATGTGCAACGGTGGGACCTGATTACGTCCCGTCCGAGATGTCGGTGGGGAACAACTGGAACAGCCGACTGGAGGACGGCTGGATCGCCAAGGATGTGGATCCTCAGACGCTAGCGGGGTGGTGGAGAGTCTTTGAAGACTCGCAACTTTCCAGTCTGATCGAGCGTGCAGTAGCGGGCAATCTGGACGTGAAGAATGCCAGGGCTCGAGTGCGGGAGGCCCGAGCCAAGCGGGGCGTGGCCAGAGCCGATCTCTTCCCCATGCTGGAGGCGACGGGTTCTGCCACTTGGAGCCGCGGTAGTAGGGATGATGCGGGCCCTACGGGGAGCACTGGAACCGACGAACTTTATTCGACAAGCTTCGACGCTGGATGGGAAGTCGATATCTTTGGCGGCGTTCGTCGCTCGATTGAGGCAGCGACGGCCGATCTCCAGGCAAGCGAGGAGGGCGTACGGGACGTTCTTGTCTCTCTGATTGCCGAGGTGGCCCTGAACTATATGGAGGTTCGTACCTACCAGACGCGGCTAAGCGTGGCTGAAGAGAACGTTCGGGCCCAGAGGGACACATACCAGTTGACCCTGTGGCGGCATGAAGCAGGGCTCAGCGATGCGTTGGCTGTGCAGCAGGCACGGTACAATCTGGAGAGTACGCGTTCCGGGATTCCAACTCTGCGCGCAGGGCTCGAAGAGGCCCTGAACCGCATCGCCGTGCTCCTAGGAGTCTGTCCAAGAATTCCATTTTGGATGAGCTATAAGTAAAATGCACGGTGTCTCGAACCAGGAGTGCCGTAGATGAGCCGACGATTCAAAGATTACGATCTGGATCAGGATTTTCTTCTT
>Ga0315298_1001517_pt1 | contig 42212 bp, 48 predicted proteins | sample WHS_1_MG_FD_203077 | JGI IMG/M metagenome (GOLD analysis project Ga0315298, IMG submission 203077) | Extremophilic microbial mat communities from Washburn Hot Springs, YNP, Wyoming, USA - WHS_1_MG | ecosystem: Environmental > Aquatic > Thermal springs > Hot (42-90C) | place: USA: Wyoming... | reverse complement strand
AAAGACTTATTACATAATATACAATTATCTAAACTACAAAACTTTGATATTGCTAATGCTCCAAAAACAGAATGGCAAAAAGAATTGTTATCTGATATAACAGGAAATAGTGAAGCTCAACCTTATTTGATAAGAATGACTAAGAATATGGTTGATGGATATAGCAAAGAAATATTAGCTACTAAAAATTTACCAACAGATCCTTTAAGAATTTTACATTATATGCATTCAGAAGTATTAAAAGGAACTGTTACTGCTAGAAATGATGTTAGAAATCTTAGAGTTCGTTGTTACGAATCAATACTTCATATAGGTATTGATGAACTAAGAAGAAATATTAATAGATATCATAGAGGAGTCTTAAGTGGAAATGACAAAACTCCTATTAAAGTTAATGCAAATACTATTACATCAAATTTAGTTGGATCTGGATCTGTAAGACTTCTTGAAAATGTAAATCCATTAGAAGAAATAGGAACATTAGATAATGTTGTATATGGTGGTTATGGTGGATTACCTACTGCTGCAGTTCCAGAAGCAATACGTGGAGTAAACCCTTCATATTTTGGATCTATTGATCCTATTGATACTCCAGAAGGAAAAACAATCGGGGTTAATCAACATTTAACAGTATCATCTACAATTGCTACTTTAACAGGGTCGTTGGCTAATACTCCATTGAGTAATGATATTAAATCACAACTATTTTCTGCTAGTAGTTTAAGTATTCCTTTTATTTCTAGAAATGAACCAACTAGAGCCACTATGGCAGTAAACCAAGCTAGATCAGCAGTCCCTATTATGGATGCAGAAGCACCACTAGTAAGAACTGGTATTGAAAGTATACTACCAAGTCTTTTACAAACTGATACATTTTTAGCAAAAAGTCCGGTTAACGGAATTGTTAAAAAAGTAACAGAAAAAGAAATTACAATCTTAGGTGAAGATAGAAAAGAATATAAAGTACAGGGAGGAAGTAAAACCGGACGATCAGGACAATTAATAGATACTATCTTTACTTTAACTCCAACAGTCAAAGAAAATCAAAAAGTATCCAAAGGCGAAATGGTATTTACCAGTCACGTAATCCAAGATGGAACTATTTCAATGGGTAAGAACTTAATAACTACCTATATGTTTTGGAAAGGTAAAAACTTTGAAGATGGAGTTGTTATTTCTGAATCAGTAGCAAGTTCAATAAAAAGTAAACATGTTTTACATAGAGATATTATTATAGATATTGAAAGTAGTATTTTAGAAATGAATATTAAACAACAGTACAAAGCAGGAGAAGTAATAGCTTCAGCATCATCACCAAAACTTACTCAATTACTAGATAGTAATGTTTTAGATGAAGGAGATTTTTTAATTAACCAAAACAACTATACTTTATTCACTCCTTATGATGCTAGACTAGTAGATATTAAAATATACACTACTAAAGAAGCTTACAATAGATTTATTTTAAAATTGAAACCTTATTCTCAATACATAATTTTTCAAGAGAATCTTTCAGTAAAGAAACAATCTATAAATGGTGTTTATATAAAAGTAGATCTAGAAGTTACTATATCAACATCATTAGGTGATAAGTTTACTAATAGACATGCTGCTAAAGGTGTTGTAACTTATATAGAAAAAGATGAGAATATGCCAGTACTACCAGATGGAAGAAAAGTTCAAATAATTATAAATCCAATATCAGTTGTTAACCGTACTAATATTGGTCAAATATATGAAATGTATCTAGCCGAAATTTGTTACCAATTACAAAAACGTATATTAGCACTAAAAAGTAATAGAGAATCAGTAATTAAATTATTACAACCGATTCTAAAAGTTTTAGATAAAGAAGGATGGAGTGTTAAATTATTATTATTCTTACAAAGATCTTCTCAAACAGAATATCAAAACTTTATGAGATATGTAGAAAAACATGGATTTCCTTTATACGCTCCTGCTTTTAATGAACCTTCTCATGCAGATATAAGTAAAGTTATGCAAATTTTAGGTATACCACAAACTTATAAACTAAAATTTCCAGATGGAAGTACTAGAGATGCATTTGCTGGTCCTATGTATATTTATAAACTTGAACATATGTCTTTTAATAAACTTTCATCAAGAAGTATTGGATTTCAAACTGATGTTAGTGGACAACCAATTCATGGAAAGAAACGAGGTGGTGGTCAACGATTTGGTGAAAGAGATTTTTGGGCAATAGCAAGTTATGGTGCTACTAGTTTATTAAACGAATTAAGAACAGCAAACAGTGATGATATTACTGCAAAACAATCTTTATATAGATCTATTATAGCTAATGGTTCGGCTTCTATAAAAGATATAGGCTCAAGTGTACATCCAACTAAAGATATGTTAAATGCCTACTTTAAAACCATCATGATAGAACCTTGATTCTTGAATAGCTTGAAATATATTATTTCTAAACACTTGCTTAGCTCTAGCAATATTTAGAATCCAATCATCTATTAATGGTTTATTCTGATATCTTGCTAACATATACACCATATTAACATAATCGTTCGTGGAAGTTATACGTAAAGCTCTTCCTTCAATTTGTTTCATAACTTCTGGATTAAAATGAACATTAAGAAAATAAATGTTTTTAGCACTTGGTAAATTTATTCCTTCCGCTCCAGCAGATGATATACAAAGAACTTCTAAATCTCCTTCTTCAAAATCAGAAATAAGTTGAGATCTTTCACTTTGTTTAACAGCTCCAATATATGCTTTAGTCTTTATACCAATTCTATTTAAATAAGTTACAGTAGGATTAATACCATATTCTACAAATGAACTAAAAACAATAGATTTCTCTCTTTTCTTCTTTATTAGTTCACCTAGAAATTTAATCTTACTACCTGGTAGAGCTGGTAATTTATTTTCAAGATAACTGGGAGATAATAATGTTTCTTGACCAGCAATCAACCAACCCATAATTTTATTAATTTCTCTCGGAGTTATAGTACCCAAAATTAGTCTTTTAAGAATTTGAATTGGAATTTGACCAATAACATATTTATATTGAGCATACTCTTCTGGAGTAATTTCAGTTATTATAGTAAAATATCTTGGTTGTACTTTTGGTTTAGACTTAGATATTGTTTTATCAGAAGGCCAGAATATCCAAGGATTTAATAATTTTCTTACTGTAGATGGATTTTTAAGTCCAGATGGCATAATTTTCTTTCTCTTTCCCATTGGAGTATCTACAGAAATTGCTTTATAAACTATCTGCTCTTGTGCTATAAATTTACATAATGCCTTATCTAAAGTAATAATATATAATAAATTAATAAATTCAGTTGGATTGTTTGAATAGGGAGAAGCTGTCATTGCTAATATTTGTGATACTTGTTTTCTAATAGCTAATACGGCTCTGGCAGTATTACCTCCTTTTGATTTAGCATAATGAAATTCATCAACAACCAAAAGGTCAAAATGATATTGTAGTAATTCATCTAAGTGACCTCTAAGAAAATTATAACTTATAACAAGAATATTGTAGTCTTTATAGTAGTCTTCTAAGAGTTTAGCATTAAGAACTTCTGATGCAGGAATCTTTAAGTTTACTTTTTTAAACGTTTCAATAAAATTAAACTTCAATCCAGCAGGAGTAACGATAAGAATTTTAACGTTTTTATTTTGTTGATACTCTTTTTTTATAATAGCAGTAGCTACTATAGTCTTACCGGTTCCAGTTGGCATAGCACACAGTAATCGACCTTTATTAGCAAAGAATTTATTTACTGCGATTTCTTGGTATTCAAATAGGTTCATTTGGTTTGTTCTTCAAGAACAAATTCAGGAGGAGGTATAATGAACTCTTATAATGTTATGTCTAACTTAATGGATACTGATCAAGGTGATCAACAAGATTCAAAAGATGATTACTACAATTTTTCATATGCATCACAAATTGATTTTATTATATCTAGATATCCTTTATTAAGAAGTTACATGATGTATACTGAACATAAAGGTATTATTAATCAGTATCTTAAAGAAGATCATGTAAAAGAACTAGAACAAATAATAGTAGATAGGTTTATTCCTATCCAAACCATTGACACAGATTATAAATCAAAAAACTTCCAAGAAAAATTTGAATCTTTTTTTAAATTTGCTTTAATGTTACATCAGTTTATGGATAATGCCGATATGAGCAAGTTAGAAGATGAAGTTACAAAATGGGTTTCAGAAAATTTTGATGTAGATGCTTTAACTTATGACGATATAGATAGATTAACTAAATCTATTAAAGAATTATCAGTGGAGATATGAGATGGTTGATAAGATAGAACAAGTACCATTACAACAAGAAAAATTTTCAGAAAAAATAAAAGGCAATAGAGAAGAATTAGAAAAACTAGTAAAAGAATTAGAAGACTTAGCAAATAAATCAAAAAGTCTAATACCAGAAGACTTATCTGATTTTAGGAATAAATTCATTGCTACTCAAAGAATAGATACTGTAACTAAACTCTATACTACTATATTACAATATAGATCAGAAATAAATAAACAACTAAAAGATGAATGGCAAATCGATAGTAAAGAAAGTGGAGATAATGATGAAATTGGAAGTTTGATAAAATATATAGCAGAAACTAAAATTAGAAAATAAAAAAGAAAAAATTATTGGAGGTTCTTTATGGCTAATGCTAATGATCTTTTATCTCAAATGCAATCTGAACTAGATAAATATCTTACTGATACGTTAAAAGTAAATACTAAAGATGTAGATCTAGATCCAACTGGTATTAAAGTTCTAGATATGTTATTAGGCGGTGGAGTAGGATTAATGACTCTACTAGTAGGAAATCCTGGATCTCTAAAAAGTACATTATGTGGTAATATAGCATCAAATTTTCAAAAATTACATCCAGATGGATTGATTACTTATATAGATACAGAACACTCTATGAGTCCAACACGATTAGCTCAATTAGGTTTACAAAATATAAAACCTAAAACAAATATGACTGTAGAAGATGTATTTAAAATTATTGAAGCAATAGTATTATTCAAAGAAGAAAAGAATCTCATTGATAAACCAAGTTTAGTAATATGGGATAGTATTGCTAGTACTCCAGCTAATGCTGAACTAACAGCAGCAGAACCTAAAGAAGTTATTGGTATGAAAGCTAGAATAATATCTCTAATGCTTCCTAAAATTCTAAATTTGATTCATAAGTATAACATTAAATTGTTAGCTGTAAACCAATTAAGAGATAAAATTAGTATTGGACAATTTGCTCCAGGAGCAGATCTAAGACATTTAGGTCAAGATATGGATATGCCTGGTGGCAAAGCATTAAAGTTTGCAGCTACTCAATTATTACATTTAAAAGTAACTCAATCTTTTGATGATATTACTTCTCCATTTGGAGAAAGATCAACAACCATACAAGTAAAGACTGTAAAGAATAAATATTTTGCAGATAACTTTAAAATTTCAATTTTATCTTTAGCCACTCATGGATTCAATGATATATTATCCTCTTACTTATTGCTAAAAGATATGAAACTATTAGTAGCAGCATCATGGTCATATCTAAAGAATTATCCTCAAAAGAAATTTAGATTAAAAGAACTACTTAGCTTATATAATAGTGATACAGTATTTAAACAAGCATTTGATAGTCATGTAAAAGAAGCTATAGAAATAGCAGCAAAGAAAATGGTTAATTATGAAGAATTTGCAATAGGAGAAAATCCAATAGAAGAATATATTTCAGAAGATCAGCCGGTATCTGAAGTTAATGAAAACTTAGAACAGCAAGAGGAACAAACATAAAATGAGGAGATATCCAAATGAGTTTACAAGATGAAATCAGAAGCTATTGGAAAGCAATTGATAAGATAGTTGGACATCCAATTTCTGAACAGAATAAAGTTAAATATGATTTATTAAAATCCAAACTAATTGAGCAAAGTTATGTTATAAGATCTCTATTAGGTGAATCTACAAAAGTAATTAAAGAATCTGCTTTTAATGAGACTTCAACTAAAAGAGTACAACATGCAGAAAATATCCTTAGAACTCTTGCCCGAAAAAATAAAAGAATAGCTGAAAACATAGTTTATGGTGATCCATTAGCAAAGAAAGAAGCTTTACTTGAAAGTATGTTAGTTGGAGATTCAGTATTGAATTCTTTATCTACTTCAGATTCATTCGTTAAGAAATCTTTAGGTTTAAAAATATCTACAGCTACATTCTTAACTTTAGCTAAAGGATTACTACAACTAAAATAAAATGGAGGTATTTTAATGTTCAAAAAGATATTAGCAACATTTCTATTAGCTTCAACATTATTAGTTTCAAGTTGTACAACTAATAATAGTTTAGTTACTCCAAAAACGCCAAGAGAATACATAGCTTATGGGTTTGGACTAATAATAGTAATTAACAATACAACTGATACACTTTTAAACCAAAAAGCAATTACTCCTCAAGTAGCTCAAGGAGTTTTAGTTTCAACATCAACAATAAAAGATGAACTAATTTTAGCAAATCAATATTATTTGTCTAATAAAGTAGATACTGCTAATACCTTAGTTCAAGGTGCTATTACAGCATTGAATAATCTAAACAACTATCTAGTATCAGTACAAAGTGGAAATACTAAAGCAGTTTTACCTAATATTAGACCAATAACTAATTCAACTAATAGTACAAATAGTACAGGAGGTAAATAATGGATGCTCAAAATATTCAGTTAGTAACTAGTTTACTTACTTCATCTATGTTAACAGCACAACAAGTTCAGGAGATTGAAAATTATATAGCAAATGCACAAGCACAAAAAAGAGATCTAACAAATGATGAAATGAATACGATTATTAATATGGTTAATCAATCACAGAATCAATTACAAAATGATATTGATAACCAACTTAAAAAAAATCAGTAGAGGTTAAAAATATGTCTTTTGAACAATGTTATCAATTTACTATGGGAGCTGAAGGTGGATATGCTAACCTAAAAGGAGATGCTGGTGGAAGAACCATTTATGGCATAGCAGAAAACTTCTTTCCTCAACAATTCAATGAAGTATATAATCTATATATACAAAATAAGATAGATCAAGCAAAAGCTTTAGCTGAGAAATTTTATGAACAACAATTCTTTAATCCTATTGCTATGATTCCTTATCCTCCAGTAGGAATAGTATTTGACAGTTTTGTAAACATGGGATATACAGCTATTCGTATTTTACAACAGACAATAAATAATTTGTATAGTACAAATTTAACAGTTGACGGAGCATTGGGTCCTCTTACAGAAATGGCTATTAAAAGATTGGCAGAACCGGATTATAACAAGTTTTGTAGAATATATACTGATCTTAGAAAACAATACTATTGGCAGAATTCCCCATATCCAAATGCATTAGCAGCAAGAGCTGATAGATGCCTAAAACATTTTTGTCCTAACGCATAAAATTTATGAATTTAGAAGAAGTGTTCTTGAAACAAATTATATCCACCAATAGTACACAATCAAATGAATCAATAGAAATCAAACCGCAAGTAAATGTACAAGATTCAAAGAAACCAAATGAACAACATGTAGCTACACAAGAATTCAATGAACTAAATGGATCTATAGAATTTGATGATATTGACTCATTACCTCCAGAAGAAGAACTAAGACAAAAAGGAATTACAAAACTTATAGAACAATGGACAAAACCTTGGCCAAATAAACAGATATTTGCAGTAACAGAAATAACAGGGTGCATATTACAAACATATTTTAAACTAAAAGGATTGAGTCCATCTGACATTGATGAAAGTAAATTGCTTTTTTCTCTTGATCTTTATGGTAGAATGGGTGATACTATACATGATCAAGTATATAAAACAATAAACTTCAAATACAAAGAAATACTCTTAACAGATCAAACTAATCATGTTCGTGGTAAACTAGATGGAATAACTCATAACGGTATTGTTTATGAAATAAAAAGTGGTAAAGAATACGGAACTGAATATAAGCAATTGGCTTTACAATATCATCTATGTAAAGTAAACAATGTTCCTATAAGAGGATACAAAGTATGGTTTCCGCTAACAGGAATTGTAAGAACATTTGATGAAGATTTTCTAGAGAAACAACGAGTAGATTTAATCTATAAAGCAAATCTTTTATATATGTCTATGACCACTAATGTTCCACCATTAGATGCTAAAGATACTTCTCAATGTAATTTTTGTCCTATATCAAAATATTGTTCAGAACGAAGTAAGAATTCAAATACTTTTTCTTTCTAATCCTCTTTTTTCTTTATCTTGAACAAAAGAAAAGAGAGGATATAAGATGGGAAATTTTACCGATGTTAAGGCTTTATTAGATAGAAAGGGTGCATCATATTACGTACCTATTTTTATTTCTGAAAGTACTGTACTAAACAATATGCAAACTTCTTTAGTTAAATATGCATGCGATTTGATATTTGTATATAGAGCTGCAGAAATAACAAAGGTTCCATTAGGAGTTAAAATTGGTGTAGGACTTGCAGCAACTGCTGCAGCAGCATATCTAGCAAACAGCGTAATAGGTATTATCAAAAGTGGTCATGATGTAAGTAAAAACGTATTTTCAAATAATAATCGATTGAGTAATCATACTAGTGTATTAAATTTACAAACCCAATATAATATAAGTACACCCCTAATGGAAGCAGCAGACATGGAATACAAACTTGGAGAAACACAAATTACAATTCATCCTATTGTAGTTCAATCTATAGAAGAACTAAGATCAATTATGAGACCAGAATCTAGATATGAAAAATATCCAGTTCTTATTTATCAAGATAAAGAAACAATTAATTATTCTGGACTAGCTCATAGGGTGATTGTAAATCCAATTAATGATATAGTCACTTCTTACATAATAATTGAACCAAGCAAGAAAATAAAACTTCATACTACAGTAGAAGATATACAAAGAGCAATTATGAAACAAGATAGAAAGAGTTCCCTAAATTTAACAGATTTAGCTACAATTTTAGGAGCAGTAAAAGTTGGATAATTTAACTTTAGAAACAACTGATTTTGCTACTGAAAAAGAATTCAATAAGTTTGTTAATGCAGTTAAGTCTATAGTTAGGAAATCCCCTGAATATACTACATGGGTAAAATACATAAAGTATACTCTAGGTTATAAATATTGTCAATTTACTCATGAAAGCGCAGATGAACTTACTATTGATTTACATCATCATCCTATTGGTATGCAAAATATTTGTGAAATAATAATTTCAGATATGTTATCTAAAAATAATTCAATTACTAGCCTAGATGCAGCAATGAATGTTCTAAAACTACATTATGATAACAATGTAGGATACGTATTATTAGTTTCTTCTTTGCATGAAAAGTTCCATAATGGCAATTTACAAATTCCAATGAACATTGTTATTGGTAATTGGAAATATATAATAAACAACTACTATATTCCAGAAAGAATTCAAAAAGTAATTGAAGGATTTACAAAAATTCAAACTGTAAATGAGTACACATGGCAAAAAGATCAATACTTATTATTGCAAGCATAATCTTGTTTTGCTTTAGTATTGCTAATGATGCCGGTATAATGATTGTTACACAAGGACCATTATATAATAATTTATATACAGAAATAGAGAAAAATCTTTCTAAACATTATGAAGTATATCATATAAAACTGAATTCCAATTACAATCGTCAAGATTTATATAATGTAATAAAAACTGTTAATCCGGATGTTATTATTATCATAAGTAATATTTCTCAATTAGATGAATTGAACTTGTCATTTGAAAAAACTATTGTAATTTCATATTATACAAACAATTATAATACTCAATACGTTTCTATATTAACAAGACTCGATTTACAACAATTGATAAATAAACTAAATGAAGAAAACGTTCAAGTTACAAAATTTGATATTTTTACTAATAAAAATGGTCAATTGACAAATCAGATTTTATCTTTTGTAAGAGAACAAAAGATTCCTTACAATTTGTTTCTTGTAGATAAATATAGTCAATTTATAGTATATCTATCACAGATAGAAGAATATGAGATACCAATCATACTCCCATCTACAGTATCATTTGATTCTGAAGAACTAAATGATAATGTCATAACTGATTATTTTTGGAAACAAGATTATGATGTGCTTTGTTATGGACAAAAATGTCCTAATGCTTTATGCTCAACTTATTATGATAGTAAACAAATAACTAAAATACTAAATTCAGATATATTAGATATTCTAAATCACAAAAAACCAAAAACTAATATTATACCAGGAATTGTAGAATGTCACTAAATAAGAATACTTTGTATCTTACAGTTGCAACTGTATTAAGTATAATAGCATGTATACTAATCTTAAAAGATATCTTAAAACGAAGTGACTTTACAAGTGATACTTCTAAAATACTATACTTTGATAATATTAGAGATGTGTGTATCGAACAAAAAAGTATCCAAATATGTATACCAGTAAATAAAAAGATAACTCTAAAAGTAATCGAAAATAAACAAAATACGGATGTGGAAATCAAATGACAGAATTATTAAAAACTATCTTATTAAACTTTGGATTTTCTGATGGTCTCTTATTCTTAATAGTTATTGTACTAATGTTTTTCAGTTTTTATTTTGTTAAGAGAGATGAGGCTTACTTAAAAAATATAAAGAGTCAAAATGATGAACTTGTAAAAGAATTAGATGAACTATCAGAAGCAATGAAAGATTTCAAAAATGATATACTTGTTATGTCTACAAAAATTGATACTTCAAATAAAAATGCTGAAACATGTTTAACAGGAAGGGTAAATCAACAATCAGTTCAACAGGTTTTAGATAAAATTGCAATGATTGAACAAATACTAATATTACAAAATAGGTTGAATCCTAGAGTTAAAACTGATTTTGAGAAGGACGAATGAAAGAACTAGAATTTGCAAAACTTTGTAGGATTAGAATTGATAAGGAAGATGTAGTTCACGATTTATTGTTGAAAAGTAGAAAACTACACAATGACGTATATAAACTATTTTTACTAACATACTCTAAGATTACATTACTCTATGATGTATTTTATGCGTCATTACTAGATGGTCTTTATACTAAGAAACTAGTTGAAGATTTGCGAAAAGATTTATTTGAAATTATCAAATATGAAGTAGAAAATAGTGATATACCTATAGCCATAAGAACAGAATATTTAAAAGTTTTAGAGATAGTAATAAAAGATCTTTTACAAAGAACAATACTTGACTATGATGATAAAATGAAATCATTAGATAATCTTACTGATGAGGTTTGTAATTTTTTAAACTTACGCCTAATGGAACTAAGTAATATAGAAACTGCAGATGGAAAAATAACATCAATAAACTGGTATGTAGTGCAAGAAAATTTACAAGATGATCTTATATTTAGAGAAATAGAATCTTTAGATAAAAGTATACAAAAAACACTAAACTTTACAAAACTAAGACGATACGGTATTGATATGAAAAAACTAATTGAAAAAGTAAATAATATAGTATCAATGGAACCAGTAAACATTATTGGTCTGCGAATTTAAAAATAAATATTTGGAGGGAAATTATGTCTGTAACAAAAGGTAATGATGTATTGTCGTTCGAAAATTCTATAGTTAACTTGGGTACAAAAATTGAAGCATTTCTACCAATGATAAAACAAGTTATAAACTTGGCCAAAATTGGTGTAAGTTCAACTCAGAATACAGAAGACGATAAAATTGTAGTAATTGCAGAAACTATTGTGGCCCTTTTAGAAGGTGGTATTGATAACGTTAAATCTACACTTACTCCAAAACAGTAAGAGGTAAAAATAATTGGATATCTTGACTCAAAGTACAATATTAGCACAATCACCTACAGACATTTCAAATGTAAGATCTTCTTACATATATCAAGGTATCCAATTTGATTCTCCTGCAATATCTCTTTTACAAAATTATATTTATACACTAAAAGCTACTGCTACATCTTCTACAATGACACAAAGATATTATCAAAGACCCGATTTGGTTGCATATGATAATTATGGAAGCACTACTTTATGGTATATAATACTATATGTAAATGATTGTAAATCATATGCAGATTTTATAATGAATACATTTTTGGTTCCAGAAGAAAGTGTTGTTAGCGAGTTTGTTAGTAGCGTTCGTGGTATAAAAAATAAAGTGGCGGTGATTGGATGAATAATTTCAAAGAGCAATATCAAATAAGTTCAGTTCAAGTGTACTATCCTTCTATGATTCATTTTGTTAATGATCCATTTTACCAAAGAAGTAAAGATAGTGAAGCATACTCAGATTTTATAGATGAAATGATTGGTAAAATCTTTGACGTAGATATCAAAAATAAATTATCTAAATACAAAAATGATATCATTAATACATCAGTATGTATCTCAGAAAGTTTAATGCTGTATAAACACACAGTAGGACCAAAAGTAGTTATTTGTTGTCAAGATAAAATAGATTACAATGCCAAACTAGTATATGCATCTTATGCTTTTTATAAAATGATGAACACAGATTTCAAAGTAAATGCATTACCTAAACTAATAAAAATGTACCAAAAAACTATTTTAAAATCTAGTATATTTGCTGCATTAGAAGCTTATACAGAACTACAACTTATATTATTATTATCTATTCATTTTCTAAAACTAATAAACAAATATTCAATTTCAATGTTATATTCAATTGTTAGAAATGTTAATCCAAAACTAAAATTTGATGCATCTAAAATGCCGGAAATAAAAAGGTTTGAAGAAATGGATAGTTTGGCAGTATTAGATGAAATAGCTAGATTAATAAATATGAACGTTGGAGAATTTAAACAAAGGTTTATAACTAAATTTGGATTAGATTACTTTTTGGGATTTGAAGATCTTTTTCATGGTATAGCCATACCTATAATAGCTCAAGAAATTAAAATACCACAAGGTTTGTATTCTGTTTTACCAGTAAAAGAACCACTTGCTCTTTCTAAAGAATATGTATGAGTAATCCTACATTACTTAATAAACTTAATGAAGTTCGTTTTCAATTCTATCGCGCCAAAGTTATTAATAATGTAGATACTACTAAAACAGGAAGAGTTCAAGTTTATATTCCCGATACTATGCATGATGCTCCAGAAAGTCAAGGACTATGGGCATATCCAGCTAATTGTCCTTATGGTGGTGGAAACACTAGTATGTCTGGCGGATCAGCTAATGCTGGATCTTTAATGGTTCCTACAGTAGGACAATGGGTATGGGTATTTTTTGAAAATAACAATCCACATAAACCATTTTACTTAGGAGCATTATATATAAACAATAAACCAGCTTTAGCAGAAACATCTCAAGGTGGACAATGGTGGAATAAGTGGGTTTTATTTAGAAGTCCGGATGGACGTTCCATGTGGATTTCAGATGATCCTTCTGATGCTAGAGTAATGATGACTGGTGCTAAAAAAGATACTAGTTCTGGTGGAGTATTTAATATACAAGGAAACCAAAACGTAATATTAATAGATGAAGTTGGTAATAGGATACTAGTAGCAGATCAAGATGCTGATTACTTCCTTATTGATACTGCTGGAAATCATATGTATCTTAGAGCTTTAAATACTATACAAATATATACACAAACTACTTTAATTTCTTGTAATACTAGTGGAGATATTAATATACAAGTTCCAAATGCTACAATTCAAATAAACAACGGAGTAGTTAATATAACTGCATCACAACAAATCTCTGTAAAGAGTTCTTCTAGTATAGCACTAGATGCTCCATCTATTAGTATTAATGGTGGAGCTTCTCAATCAGCAAGCAATGTATCTATACCAAATATATCGGTGGCTAAATGATTTATAGAATAATTTTTCAAGTAATAATTTTAATACTTATCTTAATAAGTATGTACAATTTAAGACGTTTTTTTATTATCTTCTTTATAGAAAAATGGCAATCTTATCTTAACTTTGCTATTGAACATGCATATCAAATAGTTTATGCTCAAGACTTAGTAGTATACGTAACTAGTAATGTAACACTACAAACTACTGATAAAGAATTTATAGACGTAAGTAGAAAATTTTTACAATATATCAAGATCATGTTGGGTCCCTTAATGTGGAATTTTTATGTTTACTTATATGGTAAAGAAGGGTTAAGAGATTATCTTATGATGATGTTTATTATAAGAACGCATAATGATGTTCTAAAGACAATTGTTGAAAATACTAAAGAAACAATTGAAACTGAACAATAGAACAAAGATAAAAAGTAGGAGAAGATACATAATGAGAAGATATAGATCAAATAGATTACATCCCATGGTAGCTACTAAAGAACTTACGTTAGCTTTAATGGAAACTACATATGCTATTTATGGAGATGTAAGTATCCAAAATGTAATTAGATTAGTATCGGGACCTAGACTAATTTTAAAAGAAGGTTTTGTGGATGCATTACCAGGAACAATATCTGGAGTTCAAAAATCAGCTGCTGGTACAGATATAGGTAAACTAATCCAAGTAGCGATGATATTAGCTCCAGTACTAGGCAGTTTATTCACAACAGCTAAAGTAGGTGCTCAAGTATTTAAACTTTCTAATTTTATGAGAGTACATGCAACTAGAACGATGCGTCTTTTATTACAAGGGAAAAAAAGTAAAGTATATGAAGATTGGATGGTAAGCAAAGTTAAAACTTTAAGTAAAATAGGAGATAAAGAAGATGTAATTATAGAAAAACTTAATAGATCGTTTTTTACAAAATTAATAGATAATGTAACTGAAGCATCTCATACAGTACTTGGAGATATGGATCCTAGATATAAAGTTGCTATAGTAGCTATTGCTCTACTTCTAGCAGGACTGCCTTTTGGAATTACTCAAAGAATTTTTAGAATGTTAAAGAAGGCCGTTGTATTTGGATTTAAAGCGGCTAAAGCAGCTGCAGTATGGGTGTTTACATTTGTTAGACATATGTTATTTGGTAAAAGTCAAGGTGATATCCAACAAGAAGAAGAAGATGCAAAGAAAGAAGAAGAGTTTTTAAAGTCTTTAGAAGATCAAGAAAAAGAATGATTTACGTTTTTAGAACAATTTAAAAAATATAACAAGGAGAAAAAAGTAAAATGTTTAGACTAAGTGAATCAGATTACAGAAAACTAGAACCAATAGCGTTAAAAGTTTACAGGGGATCTGCTAAATCTGCGAACGTTGCACAATTAATGGAATCAAGAGTAGGTAGAAGAGCATTAGTAGATATGATGTTCTTGGAAGAAAAAATGGATGAGTTGGATGCATTTGTTAATGGAGGATATGAAAACCAGTTGAAAGCGATGACAAAAGAACAATTTGAAGAAGAGAAAAGGAAGGTTGCTCTTACACTAAAACTACTGGATGAGGTTGAGAAAGAACGCGAAGGTAACCCTGCAACAAAAGCTGAAAAAGACTCATTCTTAAGTAAAGTTAAGAATTTCTTTGTAAAAATTTACAACTGGTTCAAGAAAATGTTCAAAGCTGGCTGGGAAAAAATCAAGAGTTTTTTTTCATGGTTGTACTCATTATTCTTTAAAGAAGCCAATTTAAAATCACCTAGATGGCTTAATATCGCCATTGCTGTTGTTGTGGTGATTGCTTTAGGTTACTTCCTCTTTGGAACTGAAGCTGGAAAAAAGGTTGCAAATTTTATAGCTAATGCAATTAAAGGCGGGTTAGGTGCCATAAAAAGTGCCGTCAGATATGTATTAGGTAAATCTAATGCACCACGAGACGTAAAAGACGAAACAGAAAGTTTCTTAGACGAGGCTACTGCTTAATAGATTATTGTAAAAATATTTAAGTATAAAAAGGAGAAAAATAAAATGTTTAGACTAAGCGAATCAGATTACAAGAAACTAGAACCAATAGCGTTAAAAGTTTACAAAAGATCTGCTAAATCTGCAAACGTTGCACAATTAATGGAATCAAGAGTAGGTAGAAGAGCATTAGTAGATATGATGTTCTTGGAAGGTGAAGAAGAAGAAATACAACAGATCAAAGCTGCCTTCTTGAAATTATCAGATGCAGATTTTAAATTGATAAAAGAACGTATGCTAGCTGCTCTAGCAGTATTCAAGAAATTTGAAGCTGAGGCTAATGGTACTTTAACTAATGATACTAAAACTACTGGTACTACAGACCAAACCACACTAACACCAGCTGAAAAAGAATCATTCTTTACTAAAGTCAAGAATTTCTTCGTAAAAATTTACAACTGGTTCAAGAAAATATTCAAAACTGGCTGGGAAAAAATCAAGAGTTTTTTCGCATGGTTATACTCATTATTCTTTAAAGAAGCTAAATTCAAATCACCTAGATGGCTTAATATAGTCATTGTCGTTGCTGTAGTGATTGCTTTAGGTTATTTTCTTTTTGGAACGGAAGCTGGAGAAAAAGTTAGAAGTTTTATACTTAATACAATTAAAGGTGGGTTTGGTGCAATAAAAAGTGCTGTTAGGTATGTATTGGGTAAATCTAATGCACCACAAGACGTAAAAAACGAAACAGAAAGTTTCTTAGACGAAGCTACTGCTTAATAGAATTCTTAGCAACCTAAACGTTCTTTTGTTTAGGTTGCTTTTTACACAATACAGTAAAATTATTCTACTCTTTTCTAGAACAATTTAAAAAATATTAAGGAAAAAAATAATGTTTAGACTAAGTGAATCAGATTACAGAAAACTAGAACCAATAGCACTTAGAGTATATAGGGGATCTGCTAAATCTGCACACGTTGCACAATTAATGGAATCAAGAGTAGGTAGAAGAGCATTAGTAGATATGATGTTCTTGGAAGAAGATTCACAGATAACAAATAAGAGATTTAATGTAAGAGACATTCTATCTGGTGTCTTTAAGTTTGGTAAGTTTGGTAAGTCTGGAACAACATATGCTTCTGATAAAGACAGTGCTGTGAAACAAATATCACTTGAAGAATATCAAAAATTACTTAAAAGTCTTGAAACATATAGATATCAAAACGATGAACTACATCAACAAAATATATATCAACAAGGATTAGTTGACCAACGAGACAATGAAATAAAAGAGATGAACAAACGTTTTGAAAAAGAAAGAGATGCATTAAATACAATTATTAGCAAAAGATCAAATAAACTACTAAAAACATTTGAGCATAGTAAAGAACTTGAACAACAAGCAGCAGACTTAGTAGTTCTTATAAAATCATATGAATCAAAAAATACGAATCTAGAAACAAAAGTAAAAAATCTTAATGATCTTCTTAACATAAAATCAAAAACAATAGAAGAGATAAGAGATAATATAATTAAAAATTTAAAATATTTTGAAAAAGATCAAACAGCTCTTGCAGACCAAATAACTTTAATACAGAAAAATGTAGATCCAAAAGTATTTGAAGATATAGTAATAAAGAAGGCAAAAGAAAATCCCATATATGCTAAAACTGTTTTACAGTTAGTTAATGAAAAACAATTAGAAATCAATGCAGAAGCAGAAAAAGCTTTACAAGAAACATTAACATTTAAAAATAAAATGAGAAGTTACTTTGTAAGATTAAGTAGATCAACTAAAGGAAAATTAGATTCGTTACTTAAAAGTATATACTCATTCTTTGTAGAAAAGAAAGCTGACGGAGTCTCAATTAAATGGGCTCATGTAGCTATTGTAGCCACTATACTTATTGCTGTTGGATTTTTACTTTTTAAAACTTCTATAGGACAAAAGATAAGAACTTTAGTAATGAATGCACTTAAAGCTGGCATTAACGGAATAAAGAATGCAGTTAGATTTGTGTTTGGTAAAAGTAATGCACCAAAAGAAGCAATCAAAGAAACAGAAGATTTCTTAAACGAAGCTGCTGCTTAATAGAATTCTTAGCAACCTAATTCTTTGTTTAGGTTACTTTTACATAATTTCTCTTTTAATGGTTAATTGAACAAAAGAAAAAGAGGATGTAGATGCTCTTGCTTGAAAGAAGAATACTTATAGAATCTATTGAAGAAAAGACTTCAAAAGTATCTGAAGTTGTTGGAGTAATTAGAGATAAAGTTAAATCTTTTTCAGAAGATCTCTGGAGTACATTTAAAGAGAAAACACTTTCTATTTGGAGTAAATTTTCTCCAACAACTAAATCAGCAATCATAATAGTTTTAATTATTGTCTTTATCTTGGTTGTGTATAAAATTTCAACAACTCTAGTTAAATCTTTTTTTAAACTATTATGGAGAGTAGTTACTTTTCCCATTAAGTTAGCATGGGAAGCTCTAAAAAGTTTATTAACTGTACTAGGTTTTAAAGAATATGATGAAGATGTTTTTGAGAAAAAATTCAAGAGTGACGAATTAACTGATAAAGAAAGAGAAAAATTTAAAAGATACATAGAAAATAAACTATAAGGAGAATATGAAAAAATGATAACTCTAAAAGAACAAGAAATTTATCGAATACTTCAAACTAAAGATCCAGCTATAGCTACGTTAGAAGGATATGGTATTAAGAAAAAAGTTAAGATGTTTGTTGAGAAAAATCCACATTATCAAAATATTGATTTTACTATTAATGATCATGACAAACAAATTTACTCAGAAACAACAAGATCAATGGTAAGAGGATTATTACTAAGTGGATGTAGTCAACAAGATATATATGGAGTAAATAGACAAATAAACAAGTTAGCTGAATCATTTTACAAAATGCCTCTACATAAAATTCTTTCAGAAAATAGTGTAAGACAAGTTAAAAAGTTATTAGAGGATGGTGTTATCGCAGTTGATACAAAGGGAAATGCACAAGTTCTTAGTTCTGATAATCAAAACAATAGCGGACAAACAGATAGTGGTAATACAGAAAAAACAGTAGGATTCTTAGCTAATATGGCACAAAAAGTATTAAACTGGGCACAAAAAGCTAGACTACAACAATTTAGTTATGATAAAATTACTAAATTAAGAAATTTTATTACTATTATTCCAAAAGAAAATGATGATCCTAAAAAGAAACTTGGAAAAATGGTAACTGGATGGATAGCTATTATAAGTGCTGTAGTAGGAGCCGCATTCTTAGCAAAATGGTTAATAAAACTATTCTTAAAAGCAGTACAAGGTGGGATTAATGCATTAAAGAAATTCTTTAGTATATTTTCAGCTAAAACTAAAATCCCATTAGAGAATCAAGAAAACCCAAATGAGTAGTATAATCCCATACCAGTATAGGTACGTAGATCCGTACGCACCTTTATTTACTTCTAACGTACTAAATGACCAAATTACTACAGCTACAACACCACAAAATTCAATTATAAATGGATTACAAGTAAGTATAGTAAATGCTACTACTTTACAAGTAACTACAGGAGTTGTAGCTATAAACGGTATTGTGGCAGAAATTGGAGCAACTACTATAAATATAGTTGATACAGATTATTTAGCAGGTTCAGTAAACTACTTATATCTGAGATATAATTATCAGTTACTAGATCCTCCTCCAGTTATTACTATGGATATTGCTCCAAGTGGTGTAACTAATCTAGATGTTATTATTGCTTTTATTAGTATTACTAATTTAGGTCAGTTAGCTCAAGTATTAACTGTTTATAATAACCAAACAATTAATCAATATAATGGTTCTGATATGTTTAGTTTTCTGACTGAAAATACTGCACCAATTTCATATCAAAGTAATCTAAATATGCAAAACTATAATATTACTGATTTAGCAGAACCAGTTAATCCTACTGATATAGCTACAAAAGAATATGTTGATACAAATAATATAGATCAAGTTAAAATCTCTGCTAATGATACTGAAGCATTTCTAGAATACAAAATTACTGCTGGTCAAGATTTAACTTTTCAAATAAACCAAAGTAATATTGAAATTTATAAAACAATGCAACAGAATCAACTTGTTATGGTTACTTCAGCAGATAGTTCTAAAAATTGGTTAGAACAAAATAAGGAGTTACAATGATAATACCACAACAAACTAGATACGTAGATCCATTTTCAGATATAGAATCAATTGACGTTAACCAACGTTTAATGTCAGTTTATCCAAATGGTAAAGGATGTTTATATGGTTTAACTTTAGCTAATCCTTCTCAAACAACTTTAGTTATTTCCAGTGGAGTAGCTTTACAAGATTACGTTACTTTATCGTTTCCTAATGATACAACAATTTCTACTGCTGGAATAACAAATCAAGCTGGTTGGAACTACGTAGTTATTCAATATCAATACCAATTAGTATCTCCGCCACCTGTAGCTTCATTTACTATTGAACCAATTAGTTCTTATAATCTTAATACTGATGTTATTATAGGTGAGATCGAATTAGATGCTAACGGAAATATACTTGCTATTAATTATACAAATAGAGACGGAAATCCTTTAGCAACATTATTACCAGCATTCTTACAACAATATGGTATTAATGGTATTCTAAATATGAATGGTAATTCTATTATTAATCTTGCTAATCCAGTAAATCCAACAGATGCTGCTACTAAACAATATGTAGATAATAGTATTGGGTTTGTTAAAGTAAGTGCCAGTGATACTGGTGGATATTTAGATACCAAATTAACTGCAGGTCAATTTGTAACTATAACACCTATAACAACAGCAAATGGTCAAGAATTACAAATAAGTTCTGAAGATAATTTTGTAAGTGTTACTGCAGCTGATTCAGGACGAAGTTTTCTTTAAAATCTTTAGAACAAATATAATTTAATATTTTTTTTCATAGGAGGATCTTATGTACTTCGCATCAATTAAAGTTCCGGAGGGAATCTTAAGATTAGAAAATGATTTTAGAGCAGGAAAACCGTGGATTCGTATTTATATGGCAGATGGAAATGGTCAAGTAGATTGGAAAAATTCATTGTTTATGCCAATATCTCCAGATGAAATGGTGAATTTATATTACTTAGTAACTAATAATATTCAAGATGTTTTTAGTATTAATAAACAAAATTCATCTTTAACAATTTCAGTAGGACAACAAATTCAAATTAACATTAGTTATAATCAATCTTCAGCAACTACAGTTTTATCTCAATATAGTGATATTATTCAATTTCAAAATTGGGTAAGATTTAGTGTTGAACAGTTTCCTGGATTAGAAGGATTATTCCAAGATCTATTGTATATCTTAAAACCAGAATACTTTGAAGAAAGAAAAAGAGAAATGGAACAATGGAAAGCTAAAAATGGATATGGAAATTCTGGATATAATAACAGTGGATATAACAATTCCGGTTATAATAATGCATATAATGCAGGAGCTAATCAACCTCCTGCAAATAATGCATATAAAGCACCAAGTCAAACTTATAACAAACCTACTTATAATGCTAATACTGCACCAGCAAATAAAAATGCAAATCAAGGATACAAACCACCAGTAGGCAATCAACCAGCTCAACCTGCATATAGACCTCAAACAAATCAAAGTTATAACAAGCCAAATCCACCAGTACAAGATGATTGGACAAATAGTATAATTTCACCAGATGAGGATCAATAAAATGATAGTTGTTGATTTGAAATATATCAAATTAACTAATTTTAAACAACATGAATCATTTGAACTTTTATTAGATACCAATCAACTAGTACTAATAAAAGGTAAAAATGGTACGGGTAAAACTACTATATTCGAATCTGTTTATACTGCATTATATAATAGGAGACCTAATGGTAGACCTGCTGCTAGTGCTATAAAACAAGGAGCTAAAACAGCAGAGATAGAATTGCTTTTAAGTATTAATGGAGTTAATCATTTAATCAAAAGAAAAATCGGAAAATCTTCTAATTTTAGTATCTTAAAAGAAGGTGAACTAGTAGCTGAAGGAAATTCAGCTACTACCTATATAGAAGAACTAATACCACCTTATATTGTTAAGTTATCTCTCCTTCAAGATGTAGATATCAAAACTATCATTAGTAACTTAATTGATATTGATAGTTATGTAAAATTAGTTAGAGAGAAGATGATGAAAATTCAATCTCAACTAACTAATATTACTCATGACATTGATTATCTTTCTCAAGAGAAACAAATGAAAGAAAACATGATTCAACAAAGAGAAAACGAAATTAAAAAGATGGAAGAAACAATTACATTCTATCAAAATCAATTAGATGAACTTGAAGAAATAAGTCAAGAACAAGTCTTTGAACTTATAAATAAAAGAGAACAGTTCCAAAAGAATTTATCTAACTTACAAAGACAAAAATTGGTGGAGTATGATACCACCATAGAAAAACTACAAAGAGAGTATAATGATTTAAATACTCAAAGAAGTATGCTGCAATCTAAGAAAAATGAATTTTCTAAAATCTTATACTTGGATAATTGTCCTCTTTGTAAACAACCAGTAACTCAACAACATAAAGACGATATTTCTCAAACATTGCAAGAACTTGATAATGATATTTCTTCAATTGGAAATTCTTTGAACCAAGTAGTACAATCTATTAATCAAAACAAAGATCTTAAAAATAAGGTTTATGAATCTCAAGATATTTACTTTGAAGCATTACGTATTAGTAACTTATCAGAAGAAGATTTATCAGTAGATCTAAATTATCTTAGACAAGTTCTTCAAAAACGACAATCTTTACAAAATTCAATTTTACAAGTAAAATCTAAAATTGAAAATGAAAAGAATGATACATCAATTGAAAAACGTATTAAAGAAATTGAATTAGAAGTCTTAGAAAAAGAAAAGAGTAAAACTAAACTAGATGAATTAATAAAGATACTAGAAGTTTTTGCTAATACCAGAATGTTAAAGAATGTTTTAGCTTCTACATCATCAGAGCTAATACAAAGTACTATTAAAAAGAAATACTCTTCTCTTAATGAAGTTATAGTTACTCTAGATGAAAAAGAAAATCTTACAATTCAAGCAATGAATACTAATAATACAATATTGCCTATGGAAGATCTATCAAGAGGAGAAGACGTAATAGCAAAACTAACTTTATTTTCTGCTATTAGAGATGTAATATCTTCTAGGTTTAGATTCAATGTATTATTTCTAGATGAGTTCTTAGATAGTCTTGATCCAGATAACATTATGTTTGTATTACCATTTCTACAAGAGATTAGTAAGTACGATAAAATTTTTGTTATAACTCATAATTCATATGCGTTAGAAACAGAAATATGGGATACGGTTATAGACCTTGATTTAAAGGTAACAAATTAGGATAGGTATAAATTTGGTAAAGAGCAGTAATAAACTCTTCCTATGAAGAAGTATGAAGGTGATATGCAATGAAATATGTGGTTATCTCAGACTTACATTGTAAATTAAGAGGATTTGATAAAATAGTAGATGGAGTTCCTGAACTTATCTATTTTCCTTTATTGAACTTAAGAAAAGCTAAAGATTTAGCAAAGAAAGAGAATGCTGATCTATTGATTCTTGGAGATCTAATACATGAAAAAAGAAATATTAATCAAGTAGTTTTAGATGAAGTTATAAAAGCATTAGTAGAATGTACTAATGAAGTAAATACTATTATTGTTATGGGTAATCATGATTACATTAATGATTTTGGTAAAAAATATTCTTGGCTAAATAACTTAATATTAAATAATGCTCAGATTGTAAAACCAGGAGAACCACTTATAGATGGCAATTGTGCTTTTGTAGCTCATAATGATAAAGAATCGTTATCGGAAGATTTATCTAATTGCAATCTAGGAGAAAATACTAATATTTTATTTTCTCACTTTGGGTTACAAGAAGCAAAACTTAGTAGTACAGATTATCAAACTGGAGAATTTTCTGCTACTGTTTTTTCTCAACTCTCATTAGTAATTTTAGGACATTATCATAAACCCCAAAAAGTAAAAGAAAATTGTTACTATGTAGGATCATCTATACCTACTAACATTAGTGAATACGATGAAGAAAAAAGAATGCTAATAGTTGATACAGATACTTTAGAAGTTCAAAGTATTCCTACTGTATATCCTAAAACAGTAAAATTAAATAGTATGGAAACAAAGATAGATCTTAAAACAATTCCTAAAAAAGTGGAAGATGAACTATCCAAGTTTGTTATTACAGTAGAAAAAGGATCAGAACAAATACCAGAATTGGTAAAGCTTAAGAATAAGTTTCCAGGATACATTTCTTTAAAGATTGAAGAAAAGGAAGATAAAGTTCAATCAGAAAATCAAATTTCAGATATAGATGCTTTATCTTTTGAATTGATTATTGATAAAATGTTAGAGAAGTATGATGTTCCTGAAATATCTAAATCTAAGTATAAAGCAATTGGTCTAAAAATTTTTGACGAAAACTCAAAAGAGGTTTAGTATGATTATTAATGCATTGTTAACAAGAAATTGTAATTTACGTTGTTCATATTGTAATATAGTAAAAGACTATCCAAACAAACCAACTGAATATGGTAAAGTTACTAGATATAAAACAATGTCAGCTGAAGATTGGATGAATATCTTTAATAAAGCTAGAGATAATTTTGATCCGAATGTTTTTATTTTATTATATGGAGGAGAACCTACTTTATATCAAGACTTTAGTAAACTTGTTCGAATGCTCTATAATGATAATTTTGAATTTAGTGTTATTACAAATGCAACTAAGTTAAGTAAAGAAATTATAAACCCATTATTACAAGAAGGGGTTCTAAAAGGTCTAACATGTTCAGTTGATCCATTTACATTAACAGTAGATATTTCAAGACAAACAAAAAGTGAAATGGGTCTTCAATTCCTTATAGATAGTAAAAGAAAACATCCGAATTTAGATGCAGTAGCAGAAGTGGTAATTGATAAGAATAATTACATGTTATTACCAGAAACAGTGAGAATACTAAGTCAAAATGGAATATGGGCATCTATAAGTATGATTGAAACTCAAGTAACTCCCTATTATGATTTCGCCTCACCATGTGATAACTTATTAATTACAGATGATATTGCTAAAAAACTTTTAAGACAACTTGATTATTTTAAGAGAAAAGATAGACTGGTTCATGCTCCAGAAGCTTTTAGAAAAACTTTACATGACTTTATAAACAATAAAGAAAAGAGAAGCTTTTGTGATCTAAGTAAAATGGATGCATTAACCATTGAACCTAATGGAGAAGTAAGAATGTGTTTAAGAGTTTCTGGAACAGATTTAGTTAATGCCAAAGAAAACTTTACAAAAGAAGTATTACTAAAATCATTTGAAGAGAACAAAAAATATTGTCAAGGGTGTAATTGGACTTGTCCTTTTATGGTTAATGTTGTACACTAAAGTTTATGTCTAACAAATCAAAAGCTAAAGGAACTTATTTCGAAAATACTGTTGCTGAACAGATACGTAAAAAATTAAAACTTTCAAAAAAAGAAATTCATAGAAATTCAGAATCAGGTTCCGCTAGTTACAGTTTTTCAGATATTTATACACCATTTGATTTGTTAATAGAATGCAAGTTTTGGAACACAGTACCTTATAAGAAACTACTAGATGGTTGGGTAACGTTTATAAATCCAATTAAATTACAAGTTGAGAAGGAGGTAGAAAAGTATGTTAAAATAGTAAATAGAGTACCATTAGTTAGTATTATTACATCTGCACCAAGATCTACAATTTTAGTAACTTTTTTCATAGACAATCTTAAGACAAATGATTTTTTACGATTAGATTACAATGACTTTGATTATTTTTGTATTGATAAACCCAACAATTTAGTAGTAGTTGATTTTAAAACTTTTTTAAATTTATTAGTTAAAAACAAGGAGAAATAATATGTATTCTTATACTTTTTTTTCAAAGAAAGGCGGATGTAAATTTTCATTATTAAAAGATAGAAATGGTAGAAATATGATAACTATGCAAGCATTTGATTTTGAGAAGAATGAAAATCATAAGTACATCACTATGAAATTTACACCAGAAGAAGTATCTGATATTTCAGATAGGATAAATAGCAACTTAATAACAGGACAATGGAATGATATTACCATTATTCATAAGTATAAAGATGTAAACAAAGAAGAAACTACATCAGTATTTTCTATAACACAATTTTCATTTCAAAATAAAATAGGTTATTCTGTAAACTTATCAAAAGATAAAATATCATTAAATACTGCAGTATCATTAGTAGCATTAAGATATCTTACTAAGCTTTTAGATTTCTTTTCTATCCAGTTTACATTTATTGAAGATAAGTTTGGAGCTAATGATTATGAAAATCCTATACAAGTTCAGAATGAACCTCCAGTAAATCAATATCCACCAAGGCAAAATAGTTACAATCCGTATAACAGAAACAATTATAAGAATGAGATTCATCTAAAGTAATTTTTGAATGACTAGAAAGAGTATACTTGTTAGTGTGAACAAATATTGACATAGAGATCCTCCGTACATAAAGTTTACCTTGGACTTAGTGTCCAAGGGTTTTTTTAATTTGTGAACAAATCAAATGGCTCAATTAGATGCTAAAATAATGTCATTCGTTTTTTCAAAACAAAATGATATACCTTTAATCTTGTTCATAAAGAAAAATAAACTAGTTCTTCCAAGTGGTGATGCAGGATCGTCTACTCTACTAAAAGATTCAGCTAATCAAATTGTTAAAAGTCAGGCTAATATTGATGTTAACATAATAAGGCAAATTGGTTCTACTGAATTTCGTGCCCAAACAAAGCATGGAATTTTACTACATTATCTCCTTACATGTTTTGTAGGGACTTCTATGCCTCAACAAAATGAAAATATAGAATGGTTAAGATTAGACCAAGCTATAAAAACAATAATAACTCAAAGTGAACTTATAGCGTTGTTAGTTAAATCTTACGTTTACTTAATCAATAGTGGTAAACTATGATAAAACTAGTGAATCCTGATTTTATCTTAGTAAAGTATAGATATGCTATTGCAATGACTGATAAAATTAAGCTTTACGATACAGTTTTACAAGATTGGTTAACTACGAAATTTGAAAGTATATATAAAGGCAAAACTCTTTTACTAGTTAGTCCATTATTTGAAGTTGCAAATAATACTTCCAAGCTATTGGTTCAAATTAGTATTGATGTTGAAGGTAAAGAAGGAACTGAAAAAGCTTTTAACTATTGTAGAACATTAGTTAATAAGTATGATTTTCTTTCAATGGTATACACTGGAAAAACTGGATTCCATCTTTTTAGCAACTTTACCATTTTAACTGATAATATGCCTATTACACAATTACGTCATGAAATTATGGCTCCACTTAAAGTTTCAAGTCCTTTAATAGATCCATATTCAGGGTTGAGAGATATGCCAATTGTAAGAATTGGTCTAAGGGAAAATAAACGAATAGCATTCCCAGTACCTAAAAATATTTCTTATCAAAAATTTCTACAACTAACAAATACTACCGATTTTTCTTTTATGACTCAAAAAGATCTTAAGAACTTTATTAAAGAATATATCTTACCAAGTAAACAAATCTCATATAATCAGTTCTTGTCTTTAGTTTGAGAACAAAAGAAAAGAGGAGTGATAAATTGAAAGGCTATTTATTAATAGAAAGTCCTACCCCGTCTAAAGTTCAAGTAATTTCAGCTACTCCAAAGAAAGCAAAATTTGTAGCAATTTTACAGACGTTTAATGAGCAAAATAGAAACAATAGAATTTATAAAGAACAAGATGCTGTAGAATCTCTAAGAGAAATAGATCCTAAAATTAGAGATTTTACATTTGGTGGAGAACTAGACCATCCAATTCCAACTGATGATGAACAGTATACTTGGACTAGACATACCACATTTCTTTACAAAGAAGCTGCGTTTATGATTCGTAGTTATAAAATATCTAATCATAAACTTATAGCCGAATGTGAAACCGTAAGTACTCCTAATGGGTATATATTGGCTGGTTTATTAAAAGATGGAGTTAATGTAGGATTCTCTGCTAGAGCTATATCTGATAATGTAGAAAAACAAGGAGACGTAGAAGTAGTCTTACCTCCAATAACATACATAGCATTTGACTGTGTAAGCAACCCTTCTCATGCAGGTGCTAAGTTAATGGAAATAAAAAATTTAGAAAGTACAGAAATTCCAAGTTGTCCTAACGGAGTTTGCATGATTAGTGAGCATATAAAACATGTTAAAACTGTTAGATATAGTGAACTAAACAAATTATTTAAATCTGGAAATATAAGACTATAAGGAGTAGAGATGATTTACTTAAACAAAAAACAAAAACAAATATTAGAAACTACAATTTGTATTCCGGCTAATGTATTTTTACAAAAGTCAGATGAAAATATAGATACGGAAGATTTACTAAAACAACTTACTTCATTAACTAAAAAGTCTGAATGGTTCATTAACAAAATAGTTGATAGTCATGTAGATATCGTAGACTTAAATATTGATAGATTCTTTGATAAGACCCAAGTTAAGATTGGTTTAAACAATGGACAAATATACACTGAACTAAATGGATCTGAAATTCAAGGAGATAGTAAAGCTGTATTCTTAATCTACATTACATATGCTGCTAAAGTTAACGAATTTATAAATAAAAACGTTCAAGATGATAAAATGGTTTCTGTATTTGCTGATACAATTAGTAGATTCACTATGAGCAGACTTTCATCTATGACACAAGTAGGCGATAGTATTATCATAAAAAGTGAAAAGATAAATCCGCTTTCAATAATATTAGCGTGTTTTGCAGTAGACCTTATAGTTGAACCAAAAATAACTAAAGAAACAATACAATTACTTTTACTATTAGCAATACTAGCTAATATAGATGAAAAATCTGTAGCTGGATTTGTACCACTTTGTAAAGTAGTAATTCAAAAAATAGGGGATTATTTTAAACTAAACGTAGAAGATTTAGTTAAAATACTTCAACAAAAATAATGGCATCTTTAAACGACGTCTTTAACAAACTTAAAAAATCCATAATTGGTGGTTCATTAGATGATCTGTTAAATGTTACTAAATCTCTAAAGAAACTTAGTGGTGTTTCAGCTTCAGCAGAGATTTCTACATTTTCAGATCTAATGAAATCTCTTAGCAAAGATAAAAAAGTACCATTAGATTCATTACTAAATGAAATGGGTTTAGAAGCCCCCACTATTCAAGATGCAGAAAGAATTAGTAGATACACAGAATATATTTCTATCGTTAATAAAATACCTTATTTAAAGAAGGCAATTAGAATCATTACTCAAAATATATTATCTCCTGACAACTTTACAAAAACATCTCTACTTATAAATATAGATACAAAAGATGCTGATGTAATTTCTCAAAGTAAATCTGAAGTAGAAAGAATAATCAAAGGAATTGAAATCGAAAAACATTTATTTGATATTGTTTATAATACTTTAATGACTGGAGATTACTTTGTTGAGATTGTTGTAGTAGATGAAATTTTAAGAACTTACCAGTTACTTGAAAGTACTAATAAAAAGAAATTAGTTGAAACATATTCTTTCAATTATGAGTTAGAAGATAAAAAAAGTAAACTTACTTTAGAACTAGATATGTCTTTAAAAGGCATGACTTATAAGTTATTAGAAAGTAGCAACAACAAAAATAAAAAAGTAATTCCAACTAATGGTATTTTTTTAAACTATCTTAATCCAGCTCAAGTTGTAAGAATTGGTGATAAACAATGTTTTGGTTACTTTGTATTTCCTACGATTGGTGATTATACCCAAATGATGTCAATTCCATCATCACTAGATTATTACGAACAAAGTTCTCAACAAATAGTAGATAAAGTTATTGATAAACTGATAGCAAAAATATCATCTGATAAAGTAAATCTTCTAAAAACAAGAAAAGATCTTAGACCTATTGTAGCCAGATTGTTATTAGACAATAATATAGCTCCGGAAAAACAAACAGTTAGATTCGTACCAGCTGAACTAATGCAATCATTTAAAGTATTTGAAAATGAATTTGCACCTTATGGAACCTCAATTTTAAAAGGAGCGGAGTTCCTATCTAAAATGATTATTGCAATGCAATCTTCATTAATGGTTCAAAGAATAATGAGTGCTCAAGAGAAAAGAATAATCAAAATAGATATTGGTGTTACAAGAGATGCAAAAAAATATCTAAACGAATTCAAAACAAAATTGAGAAGAAAACAATACACTGTTGATAATATTGGAACAATAGATGAAATACCGACAAATATTTCTACTTTCGAAGATATATACGTACCAGTACAAAATGGTAGGGAATTGATTAATATTGATACGATTCCACCTCGAGGAGACATAGGTCAAAGAGTTGAAGATATTAAACTACTAAGAGATTCATTAGTAGCTACAGTTGATGTTCCCGCCCCTTATCTTGGTATAGAAGAAAACGTTGAAAGTAGAGCAACATTATCTCAAGAAAATATGGTATTTGTTTCTTCTATAATAAACTATCAATCATCATTTTCAAATGATTTTACAGAGTTAATTAGAAAAATTTTAAAATTAACTTCAAAAACTGCACCAGAAACAGTTAGTGTAACATTGCCTTTACCAAGATCTATTCTTGCACAAACTCAATCTGACTATTATAATAATGTTATTAATATGATTAACCAGTTAATTCCACTTGGCATTCCGGTAGAATTTTTAATTAAGAAATACTTGCCAGATATTGATATGGATGAAGTAAGAAAATTCTTAATAGATCAAAAACTGGATGTAACCCAAAGTAAACCTAAAGAAGAAAATACAGGAATGTAAAATGATCAAAAAACCAAAACATCTCCAAGAACCGATTCAAGAAGATGCATTAGATAATGAAATACAAGCAGCTGATTCGGCAGTAGGAATTGGCGGAGCTGGGGGTGGAGCTAGTGGTGGTGACCTTGGTGGTACTGGTGGAGATCTTGGTGGCATGGGTGGAGATCTCGGTGGCGGAATGGGCGGTGGTGACTTTGGTGGAGGAATGGGGGGAGGATTTGGTGGAGCCACATCAACTAACCTTGGAATTGGACCAGATGTTGCCAATCTAAAACTTACTGATATTGGAAAGATATATACTTTAAAAATGATATATTCTTCTACAAATTCTTTACTAATATATGTAAATGAATTATTATCAATCAGATCATTACCAGAATTACTTGCTATAAAAGATATACTTATGCAAACAACTGACCTCTTTTTGATAGTAAGTAACAATATGGATAAGTACTTAACAAAATTAGACCAAATAATAGATGATTTTAGAAATCTAATTCAAAGTGTTTCTAAAGATCTTTCAGATATAGCAGAAAAAATCAATACTAATAAAGAAAAAGAAATCACATCTGTTAATGAAAAAGAAGTGAATGATAAAAGTAAACATGAGATTCCAAAAGATAAACTTAAACCAAAAGAAAATGAAAAACCTGAAAAAAATAATAATCAACAAAAAGAAGCCCCTAAACAAACTAATCAAAAAGAGGTTAATAAAAAATGATTTTAAATAACACAAGTCTTGAAAATTTTTCTGGAGAATCAAGTTTCTTAACTTTTAATTTAGCTCAGGAACAAACGTTTATAATAAATGGATTAGAACTTTCTTTACAAGATCCACTTAATATAGTAATACAACCAGGTAGGGCATATACTCTAAACAATGTAATAAATCTTACATCTCAAACAGTCCTAAATGTTGTACCAACAAACACTACATTAGCAAGATTGTCAAATATTCCAAATGGTTACTACAGAATTATAATGGTAGTAAATTCATCAAATGTATCTTTAGTTTTACAAACTACAACTCAACAAATTTTTGATCCGCCAAATACAGTAACTATTGGATTTGCTTTAATTAGTAATGAGCAAGTATCCTCATTATCAACACAAATACCAAATGGAGAACAAGTACTTTCTTCTGGTATAGCTAATTATGTAGATGAAAATACTCCTCAAACTTTATTATCTAAAATAGAACAAGTAGATGGTCCTGGTTCTGGTTTAAATGCTGATTTACTAGATGGCTTACAAGCTAGTCAATTTGCTAGAGTAGATATACCTACTACTTTTTCTAATAATGTAACAATACAAGGAATACTATCTGTATCAGGAGAAGTTTCTTATTTAAATAGTCAACAACTAAATATTGAAAATAATTTTATTACTTTAAATTCTAACTTTACAAGTGGAACTCCAGTTGCCAATGCAGGTATAGAAGTTTTAAGAGGTAGTTCTCCAACAGTATCTTTAATTTGGAACGAAACTCAAAAAGCATGGCAATCTACTGCAGATGGAGTGAATTATTATGATATTTTGTTAAATGGATCTAACGTAAATGCTCAAACACTTAGTGGACAGCCAATAACTTACTTTGCTCCCGAATCGCAAGTTCAAAGTCATATTACAAACTTTAACAATCCTCATCAGGTTACAGCAGCTCAGTTGGGTGCTCAAAATATATTGAATCAAATCTTAACAGTAGATGGACCCGCTTCTGGTTTAAATGCAGATTTACTAGATGGCCAACAAGGTTCTTATTATGCTCCAGCAGCAGAAGTAGAAGCTCATATTACAAATTACAATAATCCTCATCAGGTTACAGCTGCTCAGTTAGGAGCAACTAATATCTTAGCACAAATACTTACTGTAGATGGATCAGGTTCCGGATTGAATGCTGATTTATTAGATGGGTTACAAGCTAGTCAATTTGCTAGATCAGATATTGCTACTATATTTGCAAGCAATGTCACAGTCAATGGAACATTATTAGCATATAATCTACAATCGACTACTTCTTTAACTTTGAATTATGCTTCTAGTCCAGAAAATACATCAATTAACGTTTTAAGATCTTCTGAACCAACAGTATCAATCAGGTGGACTGAAAATAACCAAGACTGGGAATTAACAAATGATGGCAACAACTTTTATCATATACTTACTACAAATGATGAACTAAATATTAACGCTGGTATGCTTGGAGGTCAATTACCTTCTTATTATGCATCGGAAAACCAAGTAGAATCACATATCACTAATTATAATAATCCTCACCAAGTTACTGCTGCCCAGTTAGGTGCTCAGAACATATTGAATCAAATCTTAACAGTTGATGGTCCTGGTTCTAAACTGAATGCAGATTTACTTGATAACTTAGAATCTGGTCAATTTGCTAGAACAGATATTGCTACTACATTTTCTAATAATGTAACAATTGATGGAACATTAATTGCAAATAATATTGAGTCCAATAGTTCGTTAACTTTAAATTCAAATACAACTGGAACTCCAAGTCAAAATGGATTAATTAGTGTTATAAGAGGATCCAGTCCAACTACATCAATCAGATGGACAGAAAATAATCAAGATTGGGAATTAACTAATGATGGTACTAATTTCTATCACATTCTTACTACTAATGATGAGGCTAATATTAATGCAGGAATGTTAGGAGGTCAAAATTCTAGTTACTATGCTCCTGAATCACAAGTAGAAAGTCATATTACTAATTACAATAATCCTCATCAAGTAACTGCTGCCCAGTTAGGTGCAAATAATATATTAGCTCAAATTCTTACTGTAGACGGTCCTGGTTCAAAACTTAACGCTGATTTACTAGATGGTCTAGAATCTACTCAGTTTGCTAGATCAGACATTGCCACTACATTTGCAAGCAATGTTACTATACAAGGAAATTTAAACGTTATAGGAACAACTTCAAATACCAATGTTGAAAATTTAAATGTTAGTACAAATACAGTTCAATTAAATTCTGAAACAACTGGTACTCCTGTACTTAATGCTTATATTAATGTAATTAGAGGATCTAGTCCAACTACATCAATTAGGTGGACTGAAGCTAACCAAGACTGGGAGTTGACAAATAATGGTACTAACTTTTATCATATACTTACTACCAACGATGAACCTAATATCAATGCAGGAATGCTTGGTGGACAACTACCTACTTATTATGCTCCAGAATCACAAGTAGAATCACATATTACTAATTACAATAATCCTCATCAGGTGACAGCAGCCCAATTAGGTGCTCAAAATATACTGAATCAAATCTTAACAGTTGATGGTCCTGGTTCAAAACTGAATGCAGACTTATTAGATAACTTAGAATCCACTCAATTTGCCAGAACAGATATTGCTACTACATTTGCAAGTAACGTAACAGTTAATGGAAACCTGCTTGCAAATATGCTAGAATCAAATAGTTCAATTTCTTTGAATTACAATACTATCGGAACTCCAACTCAAAATGCAAGTATTACAGTAGTAAGAGGAAGTAATCCTAATGTTTCTATTATGTGGAATGAAACAAATAAAGATTGGGAACTAACTGAAAATGGGACAAACTTTTATCACATTCTTACTACTAATGACGAATCTAATATTAATGCTGGTTATTTAGGTGGACAACCAATAAGCTACTTTGCTCCAGAGAGTCAAGTAGAATCACATATTACTAACTATAACAACCCTCATCATGTAACAGCTGCTCAGTTAGGTGCAAGTAATATTCTTGCTCAAATCTTAACAGTAGATGGTCCTGGTTCTGGTCTTAACGCAGATTTACTGGATAATTTACAATCTACACAATTTGCTAGAACAGATATTGCTACTGTATTTTCTAATAACGTAACAATACAAGGAACATTAATTGCTAATAACATAAATTCAAATTCTTCAATTCAATTAAATTATGGGACTACTGGAACTCCAAGTCAAAATGGATTAATTAGTGTTATAAGAGGATCCAGTCCAACTACATCAATTCGGTGGACTGAAAATAACCAAGATTGGGAATTAACTAATGATGGTACTCATTTCTATCATATCCTTACTACAAACGATGAGACCAATATTAATGCTGGTCTTTTAGGTGGACAACCAATAACTTACTTTGCTCCAGAATCACAAGTAGAATCACATATTACTAACTATAACAACCCTCATCAGGTTACAGCTGTCCAGTTAGGTGCTAATAACATACTGGCTCAAATACTAACAGTTGATGGTCAAGGTTCTGGGTTAGATGCAGATTTACTAGATGGGCAACAAGGTTCTTATTATGCTCCAGAATCACAAGTAGAATCTCATATTACAAATTACAATAATCCTCACCAAGTTACAGCAGCCCAATTAGGTGCGAATAATATTCTTGATCAAATCTTAACAGTTGACGGTTCAGGTTCTGGTCTAGATGCAGACTTACTAGATGGACAACAAGGTTCTTATTATGCTCCACAATCAGAAGTTCAAAGTCATATTACTAATTACAATAATCCTCATCAGGTTACTGCTGCTCAAATAGGTGCTAATAACATACTGGCTCAAATACTAACAGTTGATGGTCAAGGTTCTGGATTGAATGCCGATTTGTTAGACGGGCAACATGCTTCTTATTTTGCTGCAGAAAGTCAAGTAGAATCACATATTACTAACTATAACAACCCTCATCAGGTAACAGCTGCACAACTTGGAGCAAGTAATATCTTAGCTCAAATCTTAACAGTTGATGGTCAAGGTTCTGGTTTAAACGCAGATATGCTTCAAGGATACAAACCGGCTTTACAATCTACACCAAATAGTGTAGTAGTTGCATTATCAAATGGTTATATAGACAATTCTTGGATTAATTATACACCTGTATTTAACTTACAAAACGCTAATAACTTAATTAGAAACAGTAATTTTAGTAGTTGGAGTCAACCCAATATTCCAGATGAATGGAATATTAACATGACTGCAAATAATGTTAGTTTAACAGCAGTATCTAATGGATTACAAATACAAATTGGAGTAAATTCAAATCCTTTTATTTTATGGCAATTAATACCAGTAGCTAATATTGCACAAAACAAACAAATAACGTCATCAATCTCTTATTCTACTACTAATAACAATATTGTTTTTGAAATATTTGATTTAGTAAATCAAACTACAGCAACATTGAATCCTTCTAATACAACTCAAACATTGACTACAGTAGTAAACCCAAATAGTACTTATATTTTTGTAGCTGTTAAGATACCAACTTCAACTTCTCAACAAACTATAGTTATAAATAACATGAGCTTATATGTAGGACAATTATTAAATTATGAACCAAACTTCTTTGATCAAACTATAATATATGGATCAAATTATAACTTAACAAACTATAATACTTATACGAATCTAAGAGTTGAAACCGGTTTAGTTAATATGCAACAGAATAACTTTGGATATATAGCATTTCAACCGTTCGGAAAACCGTTTAGAAAACTCTTAAGTCTTTCAGTAACTCTAACTAATACAATAGATGGTTATTCTGGAACAATGTCTAATTCAGGAATTCAAAGTCAATCATTAATGTATCCAGTTATTATAAACAGTACTACTAGTTCTGCTTTTATTTGTAGTATTTATAACAACCAACCAGGTATACAAAACTTAATAGCACAATGGATGGCTATAGGAACAAACTAAAGGAGTAAATTATGGCAACTAACATGACGATAAATGTAATAACTCAACAACCTTCAGAATTTATCCAGTTTACCGCTGCTATTACTAGTAATGCTAATAATCAAATTACTATACCACCATGTACTTATCAATTGTATGAATACAATGTAACAATTCCTAATTCTATTAATATTAATGTTCGAGATGGTACTCAATTGTGGTTAACTAATCAAGGAATAATAGTATCAAACGTAAATCAAAATACAAGTAATTACGCAGTAGCAGATTTACTCGGTTATGTAAATAGAACTACTTTAACATACATAATTCATCCAATTGTACCAGGAAGCGGAGGTATTTAAAAATGGAAGTTACTGGTAACGTATTATTTGTCGATAAAACTCTTGAACAATATCAAGAAGAACAGATTGCTTTAATAAAACAGTCATTTGAAACTGCTTTAGCAGCAGGATATACTACATCTATAATTAGTTCAATCACAAATCAACCTATTGTTGTTAACTCTACTCCAGCAGATACAATGAACTTTCAAGGAGCTTATCAATTAGCAACAGCTGCAAATCTAACTAATGTTACAATATGTGACTTTTATAACCAATTACAAACTATTACAGTTCAACAATTGCAAACAATAGTTATAGAACTAATTACGAATACTTCTCAACTATATACTAAAAAATGGCAGTTACGAAATGAAATCTTAGCACAAACAACTCCAGAAGGAGTTTTATCTATTATTTGGTAAAAGGAGGTCTTGATGACGAATTGCGAACGGGCCATTGAAAACTTAAAACATAAAGAGAAATTTATAGCAATAGATAATGATGATATTGTCTATTACGGAATTTCTAAAAAGAAATGGCCAGATTGGGAAGGTTGGCAATACGTAGAAAAAAAGAAATATGAAGAAGCAACTAGTTTAGTTAAAGATTTCTACGAAAACAACATATGGATTCCATTAGGTTGTAATAAGATTGTTAATTTTTCAGTAACATTTAACTGTTTTCAATCTGCTACAAAAAGAACTGTTAAAGATGTTATAATTGATATGCAAAGAACCTGTAATGTTTTTGATAAAAATATTGCTTTAACTGGAATAATAAATTCTTCTACAATAAGAGCAATAAACTCTATTGATGAAAATGCTTTTAACAAAGTTTTTTCAGCATTTCAATTATGTTACTTTATTAGTAATTCAGAATTAATTGGTAATGAAAACTTAAGAAAATGGATTGTTGATCAATTCTCTTTGGAGAATATAGAATGAGTGCATTAGCAATTCTAGATGGGTTAAGTAAATTATTTGGTTTAATTTCGTCAACCATAAGTGTTTATCACTTCGCTAAAACTTCAGTAGCTCAAAATCAAATTAACTCGGCTATAGCAAATGAAAATAATGATCAAACTCAACAAGTTGTTCAAAATATTCTTCAGTAGTTTCTTAGTTGTCTTACTAGCATCTTGTACTACTGTAGTTATTCATGATGCTCAAGTAAGAACTTACTGGATAAAGAAAGGACAAGTAGCTCCTTATGATGGAGTATTACTAAATAAATACACGTTCTATGAACTTTTAACGCAATTAAACAAGTGCAAAAATTCAAGTTCGAATAACAGTTTCTTACCTACATTCATGCCAAATTTTCCAAACGCTACAAATTCTACTAATTCAACTTTGAAAAAGTAAATTTTCAAATTCTGTAAATAAAAGCATCCAGTAGAGCTGTTTGAACTCTACTGGATAAATTAGTAATTACTGAATAGAAACTAAGCCTACACCTAAAGGTCTGATCATCTTATGAGCGTACCTCGATAGTACGGTCATTGCTGGCGTCGGAGCCATAGGATAAGGTGTTAGAACTGCTGGTTGGTAAGGACTGTAATAATATACTGATTGCATTTCTACATCTGGTTTATAAGTTAGAATCATCTGACCCTGTGGTACAACTGGAGAAGTAATAACTTTCCATCTACCACCTGCTATTGTTGCTTCACGATAACCTAAATCTCCACCATCACTACCTGTACCTACATAAGAATACTCTTCAATAGATTCAAGTATTGCAGCATCAACTGGGTTAGCAGCAATCATATTAGCAGCTTTAATATTTGTATCTGTATAGATCTGAGCTGATAGTTGTGAGAATATTGGTAGAATATTCTCATTCCACATTTTTGGACCCCATGTAAATGATGGAGGTGGTGTCTTAGTAAATTGCATTCTATGACTTGCTGGAACAAGTGCTGAACTTGTAGTTGCAATTAGATCATTAACAATCTGGCGATCGATATCAAGCTGAATCTGTTGACCTATAACTGATACTAACTCAGCCTGAACATCAAGGTCATACAAAGCTCTAACATCTTGCTCGAACTGTATTGACCATTGTGCTGTGATCTGTCTGTCTTCTACAGGCATTCTTATTTTCTGAATATCCAATGTAACCGTTGGGTTAATTACGTTCTGTTCCAAAGATATACTTACTGTATAGTATGCTTTTGCAATACTACCATTAGCCGATGTTAATTCTACCGTACCATTATAAAAATCCACTGTACCTAACAATGTATCAGATACACCGTTAATAGATGTACTTGATGCAATAGTACCGTCTACTGTTGGTTGAATATTAACCTGTTGTAAGTTACCCGAACCATCAGCAACTTGGTAAATAGTAAAATCTTTCTGAATATGAGCTTGCTGACTTGTTAAGTTCAAAGTCTGAAGAATGTTTGTTGTTCCAGGAACATTAGCTACAGCACCCTGACTAATCGGAACAGATGGTTGCATAGAAACATCTGTATACACAGGACCTTGCTGAGGTGTAGTATTACCATAAGTATTAAACAATGGGATCAAGAACGATTTTACTACATCTGGTTTATCAATAGGTGCTACTGTTACCAATTCCCTTGCTATTAACCTTGGATAGAAAATCCTAAGCACTGGCAATGTTAGCGTTTCATATGGGTTCAATTGGAATGTTGAGTTTTCCAAAAGTTTTTCCCTAGTATTCTGTGCTAACATCTTAAAGTCTTTACTCATTTTAGCATTTAAGCCTTCTGAAAGACTCCTTACATAAACATCAAACTTGTTATCATTTGCCAGAATGTTTTTAAAACCATAAGGATTACCAGGATTGTGTCCTGTTAATTTCTTAGTGGTTCTATATGATTCCAGCAATAAAGATTTGTCTTGCTTCATTACCTTTCCTCCACTATTTCTTTTTGATTGTTCTTGTTACACTTTTTAAAACTAAATGAATAAATAAATACAAATACAATTTTCTGCTATATATATTTATCAGTGAACAAATCAAAAAACTAGAATTATGTTTATAGAACAAATTATGATTTTCTTGTGGAGGTATTTTAATGATTAATGTTTTATTGTACTCTGGAGGTCTTGATTCTTACATTGCATCATACTACTTGTATCTAAATAAAAGTTTAGAACTATTACCTATTTATGTAGATTTAAAGACACAATATAGTAAAGAAGAGCTAAGACATATTAAGAAACAAACAATAGCTAATAAGTCAGTAATCATCTTAAAAGATATTCTCAATATGAGAGACTTAGAAGAAGATATAAGTGCTTATGTTCCAAATAGAAACTTACTTCTATTTTCTATTGTAAGTAGTTATATTAACTTTAGTTCTAGAGATCAAGAAATTACAATATATACTGGTGGTTTAAAAGATGATATGGTTAGTGATCAAAATCCAGACTTCTATAATGCTACATCTAGTGCAATCTCTCTTTCTTTAAATACTAACGTACAAGTAAAGTCTGCATTTAACTTTGAAATGACTAAACAAGAAATAGTTGATTGGTTTAGAGATACTCTTCCTAACAAAGCTAACACGTTAGATAAAGATACATTTAGCTGTTATTCTCCAGTTAATCACAAAGAGTGTATTGGTTGTAAAGCTTGCTTTAGAAAAAACGTAGCTATACAAGATATAGTACTTAGAGAATTTCACAACAATGAAATCTTAGCAGAGTATAAGACTAAAGCACTAAACGGAGAGTATGACGAGAGTAGATGTAAGAACATTCTACGATACATAGAACGTATCGGTGCATAGTTAGTTTTTAGATACAGTCTTCTTGTATAGAGATTAGTCTCTATACACACAGTTTTGTTATGTTTTGAGTAGAGTAGAACTCCTCCTCTTGCTATATATATAATTATACGAAAATAAGAAAAAGGAGGTATTTATGACCGAGAAAGACTTTGGTGAAATGATGGGGAATTTGAAAGAAAATTTAACAAATGGCAACTATAGCAGAGTGGACGTAGGTCTTTACAGTATCCCACCGGAAGAACCTTCAGAAGAGCAAGAGGAGCAAGAGGAGCAAAAGTAACTGCTCTTCTCTCTTCTCTTTTTTTCACACGAAGTTTTAGAATCTTGTAACTTTTAAAACTCATGATTTTGTTATATATATAATTATGTGGAAATTTTTGAAAGGGGGTGATATGTCAAAGTCTTTAAATTTGCTCAACGGTGCGGAAGCGGATAGGGATGTGGAAGATGGCTATTTTTCGTTAAAACTTAACTTTAACTTTTTCACTTAAAAAACTTTAACTTTTTTAAATAACAAGAAAAGTGAGGAGAGGGTTTCCCCTCTCCTCTTACACACGAAGTTTGATACTGGAAGTGTCTATATATGTAGCAGATCTAATTTGATCTTTTTAGATTCACTTGTTCTGCTATATATATAATTATACGAAAAGGAAAGAAGAGATACTTTAAGAGTATCTCAAGGGGCGGAAGGCAGCCCTACGTCTATAGCAAGATGTAAAATCGCCTAGTTTTTCACACAACGTTTCAACTAACAAACTTCGTATTTTGTTATATATATAATTATGTGGAAGGAGGATTTCTTATGATTAGAATTAATAAAAAGTTTTGTGTCGTTGCTAGCAACGGCATAAAATTCATCTTTAGCACGTTGCAGGCTGCCAACGAGTTTGTTGCAGCCTACAACATCAGCAGGTAAGGAGAGATAACCTCTCCTTACCCAGAGGCGTAAATTATCTTCTTTTTTTTTTCACACGATGTTTCAGTTAACAAACTCCGTATTTTGTTATATATATAATTATACGAAATATTGTATTAAGGAGGTATTATGGTTAGGTTTAATTCGAGAACAAAAAGATACGAGGTTGTGGTAGACAACTTCGTATATACATTCAAAACAATGCAGGAGGCAATGGAATTTGTTGCCTCCGCAAGGGGAAGGTAGATACCTCTCCCCTCTTATACACAGGATAATTTTTATCCTCGCATTCCTGAACCACTTTAGTGGCAGGTTGCTTATAAACGTAATTGCGGGGAGAGTTAATTAAGGAGGTATTAAATGGTTACAAAAGAAATTTGGATCAGTGAAAAGAGCTTCTATAAAATTTACAGAAATAAAAATATTGCTACAACGCAATTAATCAAATGCGTTGTAGCAACCTACGGGCCAGAGCCCGTAGGTTATGGAGGAGAAGAGATCCTGGAGCTCTCTTTTGAGCTCCAGGATCGCGGGATCAGGTATCTATGCTACGAGCATAGATACTAACCATAAAACTCATAAACTCCTCGTTCCCTGAATCTATAAAAATAGGCAGGTTCGCTTAGCGGTAATTGCGGGGAAGATACTTGTATTAGGAGG
>Ga0315298_1001516_pt1 | contig 42240 bp, 44 predicted proteins | sample WHS_1_MG_FD_203077 | JGI IMG/M metagenome (GOLD analysis project Ga0315298, IMG submission 203077) | Extremophilic microbial mat communities from Washburn Hot Springs, YNP, Wyoming, USA - WHS_1_MG | ecosystem: Environmental > Aquatic > Thermal springs > Hot (42-90C) | place: USA: Wyoming... | reverse complement strand
CGGGCCATCTGTTAAGGCCCTGACCACATTTGAGAACGGTAGGAAACCTCCTTTAACGAGTGTGAAAAGTATTGGGATTGCGGTTTCAAATCCTGGGAAGCCGCTAGATGGTTTCTCTGCGAGTTTTTCGGTAAGGGTGTGAGGTGCATGATCTGTTCCTATGACGTCTATAGCGCCATCCCATACACCTCTCCTAAGCGCTAAAACATCATCTAACTCCCTTATTGGAGGTTCGACTACTGCCAGTTTCCCGAGCCTCTTTAAGATCGAAGCCTCTAATGTCAAATGGGCTGGTGTTACTTCAGAAAATATGTTGCTATTGTATCTTTTTGCTTCAAGCAAAAGTTGCAACCCTTCAGCAGTTGAGATATGGCATATCCTGACCTTTATTGGGAAATCGGATGCAATTTTAATAATCTTTTTTATCATATCGGCTTCAGCCTCCTTTGAATGTGCTTTAGCATGTTCTTCAGCGTTATAGGATTCTGGTAGTTCCCGTATTCTCCTAGGGTCCTCTGCATGTATGGAAAGTGGAAGATTGGTCTTTGCAACTTCTTGGAATAACCTTCTTAGCATCCTATCATCCGAAAAGTCCGCACCTTCAAATATTCTATGTGTATATACCTTATAGCCTAGACAGCCAGGTTGAGAGAGTTCTGTCACTTTGCTAAGGTCTGTTGGCATTGCAAGGAATCCAACATCAGAATATATTCTATTATGAGCTAAGGCCTTCCTCTCTATTAAGCGTTGGGGATTGGAGACGAGTGGGTTTGTATTAGGCATGTCTATGACTAAAGTGAAACCGCCTGCTACCGCAGCCATCGTCCCACTTAGGAAATCCTCCTTATAGGAGAGTTTTCCGTCTCTGAGGTGTGCGTGCGAGTCTATTAGACCAGGTAAAATGAGGTCTCCCTTTGCGTCAATTACTCTGTCAACAGGTTCTGTCTCTGTCTTCTTAACCGTCTTCTTTATTTTTGCATCCTCTATTATTAAGTCTCTCTCAACGATTTGATTCTCTATCCATATTTTCCCGTTTTTGATCCTAGTAAGCAACTGCACCACAAAAGATTACGTTAAAAGTTGGTTAAAAAGTTCTCTTCGTCTTATTACGCCAACCAAGCTTTCTTCCTTCGTTACTGGATACATAACTAGGTTTGTGTTCGAAAGCAAGGTCGCTGCTTTTTGAACGGGGTCCTGGGGTCTAAGCTTTTCTGTTATGAGTGTCATTATGTCATTTGTCACATATTTTTGAAGCGCGCTTCTCATATGGTGGATAGTGTCTTCTGATAGGTATTTGAACAGGAATGTCGCGAGCTCTTTTTCGCCGACAACTCCGAGTGGTAAAGTGTTTTGGATGACCACAAACTCACGCATATCCTTGTCTCTTAATATCTCGTTAATGACTGTTGACAGGCTGGTTCCTGCTGGCACCCTGTATCCTCCCCTAACAAGGAAGTCCTCCACCTTCCCATGAAGTTCTTGAGAGAGTAGGTTTATCAGCATATTCTTAGTTAACAAGCCTTGCACCTTCCCATTCGTCCCTATAACTGGGAGTGCGCTGACATTTTCTTTGTTCATTATTGAAATAGCGTCTGATAGTGTCATGTCCTGGCTTATAGAAACGAACCTCTCGCTAGTAAAGGCTGCGACGCTGAGTGAAGTTGGTGAGATGTTACTGAACTTCTTTGAAGCAAGCTTAATAAAGATGTCCCTGAGTGTTACGACCCCTATTAGATTTTCCTTATCTTTAACTAAGACTCTATCTAGTTTTGTCCTTTTTAATTCGTAGAACATTAAGGATATTTTTTCTGACTTCGATAGCACACTTACCTTCGGTAAGTCGAATGACCTTATACTATCTTTTCTTTGAGGCAATATTCAGCACCTCATATTTTGAGAAGATGCCACGGGCATGTCCTTCGGAGTCTAATACTGGGAGCGCACCTATATCCTTAGATACCATTACAGAGGCCGCGGTCTCGACGTGATCGTTTTCGTGAACAATTATCACCGGAGTTGACATTATGTCCCCTGCTGTCGCTATTGCAATATAATTGATTTTCATATGTGTTGCTTCTCCCCCCTTTATCACTGAACGCTTAGTCAGAACCTTCTTTACCGGTGTGAACTTCACAAATGCCAAATTAGATGGGGAAACTATTCCTACAGGTTTTCCTTCATTGTCAACTACAATGACTCGGTGTATGGGGTTTTTGAACAACAGATCCGATACGTGGCTTATGCTATGGAACGGAGACACAAAACTTAGGTCTTTTCTCATGTAGTCTTTAACTAACATCCCTGTCTTCATTTGCGCGACATATTTGGTAATGTCGTGGGTTGTTATGATACCGGCTAGCTTCCCACCCCATGTGACTGGAAGCCCTCCGATCTTCTTATCTAGCATGATCTCAGCCGCTTCGCTTATATCCACATTGTATTCTATAGTTAGCACGTTTTTCCTCATAAAGTGTAGAACTAGTAGTTGGTCTATTGGTCTAGCTTTTAAGGAGGGTTTTGATGGCAAGAGTGCCTTCGCTAAATCTTCCTTTGTTAATATGCCAACAATCTTATCTTTTTCCATAACAACTAGTCTTCCGACTTTTTTAGAGATCATAAGGTTTTTTGCTCTGGCAAGGGTATCATTTGGTTGGACGACATAAACATCTTTTGACATAAAATCGTTTACAGAAACCAAGTCTAACCCAGAATTTAGAGCACTAAACTAGTTAAAAACTGTTTCTATTCATTTAAGGAGACATTTACGTTCCTACTTTATTCTACTCTGCATTCTTCGCAAATGTACTTCCCATCTACTTCAATAAGTGAGTCGGACCATCTATTGCATAGGTCGCAGTAACCTGCCATAAGCACTGGGTTTCTTCTCGACTCAGCCAAGGGAGTTTCGATGTTCAGTCTTTCTGAAAAGATTTCTACCAATTCTGGTGTTATGGATATGATATCCCATATTGAAAGAATTCCCTCTATCTTGCCTTTGTAGGTTACTCCGACTCGTTTGACCTTCTTTTTCCTCATGTATTTGACTGCGTCTACGAGTTGAGCCTCACTTTCTACTGTGTATATAGGTTTCGTCATTATTTCTATTGCTTTAGTTTTATCAGGGTCTAATCCTGCTGAGACTATGCGGTCTATAATGTCCCCATCTGTAACCATTCCTATTGGTGTGTTGTTTTCTACAATAACAATGCTGCCTACATCGTTTTCTGTCATCTTTTTGGCGATCTGTCTAGCCGTCTCTTCAGGTCTTCCCGTGATTACTGGGCTATTCATAACTTCCCTGACTGTTATGTTCGCTGGATTGGTACGGCTAGGATCGATTGCCATCTTATTCGTCTTTGGTTAAGATTAGTAGTAAAAAAATATTTCTATATCACTATTGTAATTTGATTTTGCAGCCTCCAGGAGGAAGTGCGCGAACGTAATCTTCTAATGGTATATCTCTTACACCTTCTAATGAGCCCATTTTCTCTAACATAATTGCCCTGATCTTTTTTGCTGTAGAGTTTTTATCTTCTCTTCCAGGTACTATTAAGATGGTATGACCTGTACTTTTTTTGATAGCTTCCTCTGGTCCACATATAACCGCGTAATGATCCTTAACCTTTGTGACGCCTACTGCTAACTCTAGAGGTAAGTTTTTGATATAATTCCTTTTTCCTGTTATCATGAATGCTCCCTTTGCAACGTATTGGCCGGATGGTGCCTGCTTTGACACCTGGTCTTTGTAAACCCAATAAGCCTCCCCTAAGGCTGTTCCCAGCTTCCAAAGATTGCTAAACGCTGCGGCTGCAGTTGCGACTTCTTTAAGGCCTATTTCTGTGGCTTTTCTCCCATCCTTTATAATAAAAAATGGGGCGCCTGTGAATTCCGCGTGGAATATTATGTCGTCGTCTCCAAGGTGCTTCTTCACTATAGCCTCATTTGAAGAGGCATCCCTCCCTCCTATAGATAGGAACCCATCAGAAGTGTAGAACCACCTGTATCTCTCAAACCATTCCTTTTCAATCGATTTTTTATGTCCTTTGATGGCTACTTCCTTCTTTAACTCTATTCTTTTTTCTAACCGCTCAAGCTCCTTTTTCAAGTTGGTTATGGACGAGTTTATTTTCCCAATTCTCTGTAAAAGGCTTTTTGCCGTGTCAAATATTTGAGAAGACGTCTTTAAAGGGTTTGAGTCATCAAAACTGAATATGTAGCTTTTTAGTGCAAGTCTCTTAACATCCCCTTCAACGACCAGCTTTGCAGGTTTCAACTTTTCTTCGAACAAACTTTGGCTTCGATAGTATAGTTCAATATTTTCCCTTAATTTAATTGCTAGGTCGGTTAGCATCCTATGGTCTTCATCTAGTTCTTCTTTCTCCTTAAGTAGTTGTTCAATAGTGTTCTTTAGCTTGTCTTCTTCTTTGCGCAACGGTTGTAAGAGTGTTCTATTTTTTCGTTCGAGAACAGCCTTGGTGTAGACAGCGTCTATTGCTTGGTTGATGTCTCCAACCTCTTTGGTTTGTTGTTCGCCTTCTACCTTATAGATTGAAAAGTCTACTACATCGTCTCCTTCGACTATTAAAGTTGGGGTTAACTCTTTGTTATCAAAGAATCCATGTATTATTTTGACTAGTTCCAGTAGCTTGTTTGGTTCAAGCTGTCTCCCAGTTGTGCCAGGTGGAACTTTAAGCTGCTTCGGTATCATATCGATGAACTTTTTTGGTAGGGCAAGTTCCCTTCCCAACCACTTTCTAAAGTCTTCATCATATTCTAGAATAGGTCTAATGCTCTTTTCATCAACTTTAAGAGGGTCTAGTCCTCTTTCAGGCGGTAGGGTGTACTTTAACATCTTCCGTATGCTTCTATGTTTTGCCTCGTAGTATTCTAGTGCTTCAAGTATTAGGTCTTGTTCGTCAACTAGAATTATGTTCCCGTTTCCAAAGAACTCTGATATTAGCTTCTTAGCTTCACTTCCTACCAAGCTGATGCATACTATCCTCTCAGTTCCAAGTTGTTCTATAGCCGTAATCTTTCCTCTTAAGAGTCTTTTCCTAAATTGTGTGGGGGCGGTGTCTGTCCCCTCCTCAAGTTTAGATTCGGTAACCCAGATCGATTTCCCACGGTCTATAACCAATCTTTTTTCAGGTTTTGATGGATGGTGCAACCTGATAAGTAGTGTGTTTTCAGTTACCCAGTAAACGTTATTAACATAATAATCTTTAAGACTTGCGTTCAGCCAGCTAACTTGGTGAAATAGTTCTATGTTGCTTAGTGCTTGTATGCTCATTTTGGAGGACGTAATGGTATGATGACAGATGGCAATAAACTCTTCTGGTTAAGGGTGTGTTTTGCATTATTAGGAGGCTCCCTTTCTGGTGTAATGAACTTCGCTAATGAAACTGCCATATACGGTGTGTCTCTGATCGCTTTACTTTACGTCCTCTCCTATTTGGTTGGTAAAAATATTATATTGGCTAATAGGAATGTTGAACGGAACACACTCCTTTTCAGCGGTATAGGGACTTATATCATGTTATCCCTATTCACATGGATTCTTTACTACACTCTGCATTTAAGTGGTTTAATTTAATGATTTTTCGACATGTTTAACGTAAGCAAAGAGTAAGGCGAAGTAGTCTTCGTCGAACTCAGACAGCCACCCGGTAGACATTAATTTGGCTATACTGTTTTCTAAGCTCTGTAATCTCCTGATTTCTTGTTCTGCACCACCATTTTTTAACAGGCTTTTGATCGCGTTTATTGCTTGTGACGCTCCTGCTGAGTTCTGTGCCGCAGCTTTTGCTTCATCCCATCTGTTGTCGTCGATCAGCTTAAGTATCTCATCGATGTTTTCTATCAAATTATATCACCCGCCCCATAGGTTGTAAGACTAAACTGGGTCAGTTCCGTTCTTCCTCCTATTATAACCTTCGCACTCCAAGTCATTAGGTCTACCTTCTGTAATAATATCTTTGTTTCTACATATGAGCCAATAATCTCATCGAATTCTGGTAGGAATGTTTCTGAGTCAAACTTTTTCACAGTGTTATTTAGTAGGATAACGTATATGTTATCCCTCGCTGCCGTATATTTTAATTTTAAAATAAAGCCTTCTAGAGCCTTTATCCTATTGTATATGATGCTTTTCTTCTTAGCTACTAACCTAAAGAAGTCTCCTATTCCATCTATAACTATCATGCGGGGTTGATGATGTTCGAATATGTTCTCATAAATTTTGAATGCATCGAACTGTTGATCCGCGGTATAAGGGTGGAAGATAAATATTTTGTTCATAATATCTCCCGCCTTTAGACCATATAGGCCACCAAGTTCAATTAGCCCCTCAGGTCTGAACACGCCATATGGGTCGTTATACAGCACTTTGGAGTCGATGTGTTCCTGTATTAGCTTTAAAATGATGTTGTAGCACAGCAAAGTACGTGGGTATCTTTGCTCACTACATATTTCGGTAATCTCTGCCGATGATACCCCACCGTTAAGGATCGAGTCTAGCGTCTTTGAAGAAGTGCTTATCTTAGTTCTTGGGTAAGTAGTTAATTCATCTACTACCCTATAAACCCCTTTAACTCTCGTCTGAAGGAAGGAAAGCATCTTACCGATTTCTTCTTTTTTAAAATGTTTCTCTAATGTCTCCTTGGGTGCTAAAAGCATCTGGAATGCGGTGAAGATGTGTTCCCTTTTTAATTCTTCAAGCTTTCCTTCTGGTAGTATGCCGAGTTCTTCTAATGTTGGGTCTAGTTCTGACATAAACGCATATCCTTAAGCAGGGAGAAGATAAAAATAATAACATGCATAGGACGATTGTATCCTGTTCAACAATGAACAAATACGAATCTGAGTTGACAGAAGCTATTACTAAAATGGCTACAGAGCTCCCCCCAGACGTTTATTCCGCATTAAAAAGGGCAAGCGAAGATGAAACCGGAGAAGTAGCGAATAAGCAGCTAAAGACCATCGTCAAAAGCATCGAAATAAGCTACAAGGAGAAGCTTCCGATATGCCAAGACACTGGTCTGGTATCTGCTTACATAACTGGAGAGTATGTTAAAGACCATCTCCTTATAAAGGAGGGCCTTGAAAAAGCTGTGTCTAAACTTACTGAAAATGGAACCCTAAGGCCGACCATTGTCTCACCTATAAAACGTGAACCGGTTATAGGTAATGTTGGCATAGGTGAACCTGAGGTTTACTTGGATTTTGAAGGTGAAAGTTCAATAAAGTTGATGATGAGAGGCGCTGGCTCAGAAAATTACTCTACTCTTAAAATGCTACTCCCATCGACTAGCCCCCATGAGATAAACAAGATAATTCTAGAGCAAACCCTTGAAGCGGGTGGAAGGATCTGCCCCCCATCTATAGTGAGTGTTGCCATCGGTGGCTCACCTGCATCTGCCATCCTCTCCTCCAGAAAGGCGCTTTTCTCCAAAGTTGGTGAAAGAAGCGGAATAGATAAAGTTGCGGAGTGGGAGTTAAAACTTCAAAGGGCGTTGAACTCGTTGAATGTTGGGCCCATGGGGCTAGGGGGGATCCACACCGTCCTTGATGTGAAAATACGGCTGCTAGATACCCATATAGCTATGCTTCCCTTAGCAATAACCTTTAGTTGCTGGGCTTTGAGACGGATTCAGATAAAGAGGGTTGGCAGCATCGATGAAATTATGTGGTGAGGGTATTGGAATATTCGGTTGATGTTACTGAATTAGCTGTAAGGTCTAAGGAATTTAAAGTGGGGGACATGATTTACATTAGTGGGAGGGTAGCGTTTGCGCGGGACCGAGTTCATAAACAACTTTCTATAGAACGAGAAATTCTACAAGAGCTCGTGGGTTTACCTATCTACCACTGCGGTCCTATTGCTATATTTGATGGCGTGAAATATATCTTTCTAGCAGCAGGCCCTACAACAAGTGTTAGGATGGATCAATTCATTGAAGGCATCATTTCAAAGTATCACACACCAGCTATAATAGGTAAGGGTGGTTTAGGTGTCTTAGGCAAGAAGGCTTTAAGTGAGTACAAGTCCGTTTATTGTGACTTTCCAGGTGGAGCTTCAGCCTACGCTGCTAAAAGGGTGGAAAGGGTTGAGAAGGTCCTCTTTAAGGAGTTTGGGTTATCTGAAGCCTTATGGTTTGTATCTGTTAGAGAGTTTGGTCCCTTACTTGTGACACATGATACAAGGGGAGAGGACTTCAGATCCAACCTATATCTAAGTAAAAGTGCTATAGAAAGAGTGCTCGTGGAGCATGGCCTTTAGATCCTACTGTGGGCTTCTATCCCAAGTATGAGCATCAGATCCTTTAGCACATTTAAGAAGCCCATTACCAATAGTAGTCTTTGTTCCCTCTTGATTTTATCTTGCTCGTGGAGAACTGGGTATTTCTCGTAAAATGTGTTAAACAGCAAACATATGTCATGGGCGTATTCAGCTAGTTTATTCGGCTCTAGCCTTGCTGTCGTATCTTTAATTATGATTTTAAATTTTGAAAGCTCCTTTATCAATTTATACTCTTCTTGTTCGAATACGCCGTCCACCTCTTCGATCGTAGCGACGGTTTCACCATGTTTCTCTAGTATCCTCGAAGCCCTCGCGTATGTGTATTGAAGATATGGGCCGGTCTCACCTTCAAGCTTCAACGCTTCTTTCAGATCGAAGACCAATATTTTACCAAAGTCCTGCTTGATAAGCCCGTATCTAATCGCTGAAACTGCAATTGATTTTGCGATTTCTTGAATCCAACCCGGATCAGCGTCGGGGTTCCTTTGCGAAGTTTCTTGGAATGCGAGTTTTTCAAGCCTTTCTAATACGTCGTCAGCATTTATGTATATCCCAGACCTCCCAGACATGTGAATAAAATCCTTGCCTTCTACTTTTAGACCCATTTCTATAGCGGTGTCCCTGCTTAACGATACTATTTCGTAACCTAAATGGATGTAATCTTTTTGTCGCCCTTTTTCTCCAAATTTCTTAAGGATGTTTGCTATAATCTTCTGAAGTCTCCCCTGTCTAACATCGATTACATTTATCGCTACATCAGCGTTGTTGAATATAGGGTGGTCCTTTTCCCCTTCTGATAAAGTGGTTTTCCATAAAACTTTTCCATTCTTCTGTACCATGAACCTCTGGTAGTTGAAGAAGTCATCGACTAGACCTAGTTTCCACGCGGCGTAAGGTATATCTTTCGCTATATAGGTTGCTGTGCCATCGCTTCTTATGAGAACCTTGTCTTGGTCGTCTGCGCCCTTAATTACCCAGCATCCTGCGTTCTTCCCTTCTTTTTCATAGACGATGATCTGCAAATCTTTCATCTGTTGAAACACCTTTTGCCAGATCTTTGAAGCAGTTATATCCGATTCGAAGTTAAGGCAATCGTAGAACGCCCCGATGTTTGAACACGTTTCAAGTTGTTCGAGGAGAACCTTTTCCGTAACCTTCTTTGCGTATATGTATGTTTCTGAGTTATGGTCCTCCAATTCTTTTAGAACTATCCTCCTGTACTTCTCAGTCTCAGGTTTATCGGAGTAAATCTGATTAACCTTAACGTACACGTGATCTCCACAGTAGTGGTCGAACTTTATTCTAGGATCAGGAGGGTCTTCAGGGAACCCTAGAAACTTGAACCCTACTATGATGTCTGCGACTTGAAGTCCTGAATCGTCGATATAGTTTAAAACGACTACTTTGTGATTCGTGTATTTTAAAAGCCGTTGGACTACGTCCCCAATTATTACGTTCCTTAAATGCCCTATGTGCAGTGCTTTGTTCGGGTTAACGCTTGTATGTTCAACTACAACCTTTTTCCCCTTACCGATGTCAACAACTCCAAGTTGCCCCTCTATTGCCTTTTTTAATGTCATAATGCAAAATTTTGGTCTGTTGAGCCTGAAGTTTAAATATCCAGGGGAAGTGACAGTAACTTCGCTTACCAAGCTTCTGTCGAAGTTAACCATCTTCGAAGACAGTTTCTCCGCTACTTCCATCGGCCCTCTCCCCAGTTGCTTCGCGATATCAAATGCGATGGTTGAAGAAAGGTCACCAAACTCTGGTCGTGGAGGCTCCTCTAATATGATGCGTTCAACAGGATAACCTATTTGTTTTGCAGCCTCCCGGATAAGCTGCTCCGCCTCCCCTCTAAATGCTTCAAATACCATCCACTATTCCTCTTTTAATAACAATTACTGTAATTTAAAAAACTTATCCACAACATGTGCCGCAGCCTCTTCGAATCCACGTCCATATCTTGATAACGTTGTATAAGACGAATTTGCTTTCGCATCTGATTCAGAGTTTGCGACTGATATGCTGTATCCACAGGCCTTAAACATGGGGACATCGGTCTCGCTATCCCCAATTGAGACGATCTCTTTTAAATCTATGCCAAGAATTTGAGCTGCCTTTCTTAAACCGACTGACTTGTTAATATCGCTTCTTGTCAGATGGTATGAAACTTTGCTGTCATAAAGTGCTACGTTAAGATCATGTTCCCTAATAATTTCTCTCCCGACTTCTTTTGGAAAGGTCCTCAATAAAACTACGTCGGTGAATCTGGGGAAAGACCTTCTTAATCTAACATTGTCGATCTTAGATGCGAGAACGTTATAGGCCTTTAACGGTGGCTCTTGATCCCCAAGTATAACGATATCTACCGGAGACTTGGCTACAACCCCTCCGTTTTCCGCAACGACCACTTTGTCTGCCCCACAGAAGTCTGCGAGGGTGTATGCCTCCCATATGGAACGACCGCTGACAAAGATCACCTTCAACCCCATTGCTTTGAGCATTTTTATTCCATTGATCGCCTCTGGGCATAGCATGCTGTTCTGGTCTGTTATAGTTCCATCTATATCGCAGGCGACTGCTTTTATGGGCATGGTCAACCTCTTCCGTATCAGGTCGTTTGTTTAACTTTTTGCTTCGAAATACTTCTTCTCAACTATGGTTAGCACGCCTGATTGAGAAAGTACTCGATAATCTTCTAATCCTTGCTTATGCAGGTACTTTTTTGTTAGCAATTTTAAAGTTTCTGACTTCATTTCAGGATATTCGATGGAATTGCCATCGATCTTACCTTCAATGCCTTTTTTCTCTTTAACAAAGGCTTGGAAGTCTGATATTTTATCTTTAATTTTGTCAAATTTTACTACTGCCATTTTGCTCGCTACCCCTTCTGCTCTATGGTCTGTAAGCTTTATTAGTTTAAGCCCTTTATTACTGCTTAAAGTATCATTTTAGAAGACCTAATTCTCCTCTTCTGTCTATGGTCGCTTCTACATCTGGGCCTGTGCTTATAATCGAAACAGGGGCTTTCGTTTGCGCTTCTATGGTATCTATCATCTTCTTCGCATCCTTAGAGAGCTTGCTGAAGTCCCTGAGGTTCTTCGTTTCTGGGAAGAGGATATCAAATTTTGTAACTGCTATCTGCGTAGCTGAATTCAGCATTACGGCTCTCCTGGCTAATTCATAGTTGAATGGTGCGCTCCTTCTCGTCCTACCAGTTACCGTGGCCCTCTCAAGCCAACCTCTCCTTTCTGCCTCTTGTTCTGTCAGTTCACCTGGTAGTTCGCCTGCCCCAACTCTAGTCACATAAGCCTTGAAGACTAAGATGACTTCGTCTACAACCTTAGGCCCTACGCCCACATCTGAGCATATTGCTGAGGCGGTTACATCCTTCGTTGTGACGAAGGGGTATGTTCCGTGATAAAGTGATATATATGTGCCTTGAGTTCCTTCAACATGTACAACCTCTCCCATTGAGATGGCTTCGTTAACTAAAAACGGAACGTCACCCAAGTATCTCAGTAGCATGGGGACATCCTTGGCCATTTTAGCTGTGCGCATTATTCTCTCAACGTTCGCTGGTCCACAGCCTGTTCCAGTTGTGCCTATCTTCCCTTTTAGATAAGCGTCTAATCGATCCTTTTCTATATGCTTTTCCTCTATTATACCACATTGCTTATCTAAAGTAACTCTATGCATTGCGTTAAATTCTTCAACCTCTTTAAGGAAGACGTTCGGATCGACTAAAACACCTGGGCCTATCATTAATTTCGTCTTCTCGTTTATGACCGCGCTTGGGAGCATTCTAAGCTTACTTTCTCTTTGTCTGAAGACTACGGTGTGCCCCGCGTTAGGTCCCACTCCCCCTCTAACTGCGATCTTGGGGTTGTCTTTGATGGCGAGGTAAGATACTATTTTTCCCTTTCCTTCATCCCCAAAGAATCCACCAACAATTACAGTGCATGTCATATTCTGTCACCATGAGGAAAAGACGATAGAGTATAATAAGATATTTAGACCCATTATGAGAGCTCTTTAGAACGAGGCTTGTAAACCGTCTAATAATATTCTTGATCATTAATGGGTATTCAGAGTGAGGGGTGATGATTTCAACCTATGATTTGCAGAATTCGTTGTAGAGAAGGAGTGGTGTGTGCGATTGACTTGAATTCAGGGTGATATTTGGGTTATGCTCTATTTTTTGTTAATGAATAATGGGTGAGCGTCAAGACCCAAATAGTCATTAGAATCAAGTTATAGACCTCTAAAAACGCGTTTGAAGGGAAGTCTATGATAATCGATCCGCCCCACCCAATAGCAAATAATGATAGGCTTAATGCGCCATGTTTCCAATGCCTATCTGAAAGGAGTGCGATGCCAAAGAAAATTATTGCGAGGGAGGTCAACCCGAAAAACTCGCCAGAAGAAAAAGTGTGCACATCCGGTTGTGAAGCAAAGATTGCCACGCCAATAAGATGCACGGAAGCTATAAGAAATATTCCCGATGCTAAAGCGCCTACCCTACTTTTTGTGACATCAATCAATGATACACTATATATGCCAAAGATTATGCCTGCAATAGTCAGTCCTATGTTGTAAACGTAACTATAGGGACGCTCAACTGAACCCAGCTGGCTAAGGTTACCCGTCCAGATATCCCACCAAGGGCTCAATATTATGGACATAATGATTGCTGCCCAAGCAATCGCTACACCGAGAACTCCTAGGTAAAAGGCATATTTCATGGTCACGACAGTAGCCATATTCGCTATTAAGTTTTTAGTCTTCTCCTTGTGTTAGAGAGGCTGAACCCCTACTTATCCATAAGAGGATAAGCAAGTTCGGTCGAGGAAGTGAGAAGCCCACGTCATTCAGACGTGGGTAGTTCACTAGTTGGCCCTATGTATAACTTAAGTTTCCTAATAAGATATAAGCATTTTATTTTATATGTTTGCTGTGAGACTTTGAAGCCGTTTGGAAAGGTTAGCGAAGAAGTCCTAAGGAAGTATGTTCTTCCAAATATTGGTACGCCAACCCCGAGTCTTATTCAACCTGCTGGTGTAGGGGTTGACTTTGGGGTTGTTAAGGTCAGTAATAAGTACTTGATCGTCTCAGCTGATCCAATCACAGGAGTACGGGAAGACATCGGATGGTACGCTGTTAATGTAAGTGCAAACGACGTCGCAACAAGTGGTACTAAGCCAATGTTCTTAGTTAACGTGATATTGTTGTCGGAAAAAGAAAGCAATGCTTCTCTCTCAAAAATTACTGAAGATGTTGATAAAGCGTGTAAGAACTTGGATATTTCTGTAGTTGGTGGTCACACGGAGATTACAAAGGGTATAGATCAGACGATCCTTGTTGTCACCTCCTTTGCATTTACCGACAAATATGTCTCATCAAAGAACGCTCAGGCAGGGGATGTGATATTGATGACCAAGACTGTTGGTTTAGAAGGTACTAGTATAATGGTCAGAGACTATGGTAAATACCTCCGCAACTTGAGCGCTTTAGAGAAGAGAAACGCTTTAAACATGGTAGAAAAGATTAGCGTTGTGAAGGAAGCGGTTCTAGCTTTCAACACAGGGTATGTGCACGCCATGCATGACCCAACCGAGGGAGGTGTTCTCGGTGGGCTGTACGAGATGAGCGTAGCCTCGAACCTAGGATTTTTTGTCGATGAAAGTAAAATTCCAATCGCCTCAGAAACTAAAAAGATATGTGAAGCTCTGAAGATAGACCCTTTGAAGCTAATAAGCTCAGGCGTTCTTCTTATGGCTGTTGACCCAGCTGGTAAAGACGTTGTAATAGATCTGCTTAACAAGAACAATATAGTTGTCTCAGAGATAGGGTATTTTAGGGCTGGTGAACGAGTCCTTATTTCTAAAGGGAGGAAAACCCTAGTAAATGCAAGCCCGGTGGATGAGCTTTGGCGATTAAAGAGGCTGAGGTTATAGACCGAAGCGGCGGCTCCTATTCTGATATATTCTAATCGCTCTCATTAAGTCTATCTTTCTAAAGTCTGGCCAATAGACGTCAAAGAATATTAGTTCGCTGTAGGCGCTTTGCCATAAAAGGAACCCGCTGAGACGTTCCTCTCCCGACGTCCTTATCACCATGTCTGGTTCAGGGTTTGGTAGGTGTGATGTGTAAAGGTACTCTGAAATGGACTGTTGATTGATGTCCTCTATCTTCACCTTGCCTTCAGAAACGTCCTTCGCTATTGTCTTGACCATGTCAACAATTTCCTGTCTCCCGCCATACGCGATCGCGAGGTTCAAAAAGAAGGAGTTATATCCACTTGTCGATTCTTCGATTTCCTTAATTAGATCTTGGATGTTTTTTGGTAGCAAAGATAACTTCCCTATGAATTTGACTCTCACCTTTTTTTCATGGAGGTCTCTGTTTACCTTCACCTTTTCTAAGTACTCCTCCAACAAGTTAAAGATATGTTGAACCTCGTTCTGATCCCGTTTTAGATTTTCGGTTGAGAGAACGTAAAGTGTGATCGTCTTTATCCCAAGGTCCTTCCCCCAACTCAGTAGCTCCTCAGCTACTTTAGCTCCAAACTCATGACCTACTATGTCAGGTAAGCCTCTGACCTTCGCCCACCTTCTGTTTCCATCAAGTATTAATCCAATATGAGATGGAACCGGCTTTCCCTTTATCTGGTTTGTAAGCCAATATTCGTATATTCTGTACACTCCAAGAACTTCTAGCGCCTTCTTGAGCAAGGGGTTGCACCTATTCCCCTTTCCTTGCTGTCATTCTTAAGTATGCTAAAGTGATTAGGAGAAAGAGTGTCGCCAAACCTATAAGCAGCGCTGAGACCACCGAGAACGGGTTTCTAGTTGGGTCCTTGAGTATCATTGATAATTCTATGATTGGGAAGTATAGAAGTGCCAACATCACAATACCTATCAAGTATTTGAACGATTTGTATGGGCTGCCTTTTATAAATGTGTAAAGTATTGACCCCGCGTAGTATATGCCGATGCCTATCCATACGAATAATAGCGAGTTCTCGACCATGATGCCTGATAAGAAAGAGAGGTGGTCAAGTAGTTTTGAGGGGTCGTTTGAAACTATCCTAAGTTCTTCTGTCGCACTTAATGCGACAAAGCCTCTATAGAAGCCTACAAAGACGGTAATCATCATGCTTAGGACAGAGAACACTCTGATGTATCCTGACGGGGAGAGCTTCCTAGCCCTCGCTAGAGTGCTGTCTACTCCAAACCCTCTTACCATAAGAAGTAACCCTAGAAAGAATAACGCCCCAACTAAGGCTTGGGAGACGAAACCTAAGAGGACAAGTCCTGCCATTATTAGAAGGAAAAACCCTGGTAAACCTAGAAAGTACTTAGAATACCTAGGATCGAAGATAAGCATCTTTAGATATTTACCAAGTACTACATACGATTCCTCAACTCTTCCACTATGCTTTATTATCACTCTTCTCACGGAGAATATTGGTATTATTGATTGGAGTATGGGGATAAGTTGTTCGTCTTCAAAGCCATCGCTCACAAAGATTACGCCTTCCGCTGGGAAGAGTTTCTTTATCTCCAGAAGCTCTTGCCGTATTTTCGTATCTGATTCGACACCTCCTCCGAATGTCCCAGTTACTATGGAAACTTCTGCGTCATACCCTTTTGACTTCAATGCATCGTATTCCTTTATTGCCGCGAAGATCGCATTGGCGTCAGCCTCCTCTGGATCGGAGATAGCTAGTGTTTGTGCTGCTTGTATACACGCTGCTCTTCCAATTATGGGTGACTTTATTCTGGTCTTCTCATATAGATCGTTGTCTCTGTCAACGCATAGTACCAAAAGTTTTGTCTTAGCTGTGCTAGCCATCTATTGAACATAGCATAAGACGAATTAAAAACTTTGCATTTAGTACTCTATACCCTTTCTAGCTCGAACTCCTCTGTCAAATGGATGCTTTATAGCGTTTATCACTACTACGTAGTCAGCGACTTCTATTATCTCCTTTGGTGCGTTCCTACCAGTCAAGATCAACTCCACGTTTTTAGGTTTCGATTTAATCAAAGCAACAACGTCTTCGGGGTTTAGTAGTTTGAAATCCATTGCGACGTTGATCTCATCTAAGATCACCATATTAAACTTTAATGACATTATCTGTTCCCGTGCATATTTCATCCCTTCTTCTGCGAGTTTGACATCCTTCTCTGAGATATTTCCCTTTTCCAAAAAGGTATTCGTTCCGAACTGTTTAACGAGCACATTCTTCTGCCTTTTAAAGAACTTTATTTCTCCATATTCTTCTTTAAGCGCGTTCCTTTTCATAAACTGTATTATACATACTTTCAACCCGTTTCCTAATGCTCTTATAGCTAGGCCGTATGCGGAAGTAGACTTTCCAGGACCCTCTCCTGTAATTACATGTACATAACCATCTTTTAGACTGTATTTTTGCATGGCGAGCCTTTAAGTTCCTTAGAAAAGGTGATATTAAAGGGTTTGAAAGATTTATTCGTCTCCATCTTCTTCGAAGAGTAGTTGTAACTCTTGGAAGGAAAGACTTTCTCCCCTTTCCATCTTTTTCTTTAGTTCTTCCTTGACTGCAGCCTTCCTCCTTTCTAACCCTTTTTGATAGTAGTGGTTCTCCTTTTCCTTTATTTTATTTACTACAACCTTCTTCTGGGATAACAGCTTGTTGATCTCTGACTGTACCTTCTCGATTTCGTTTTGAAGTGATGTTATTTTATCAAAGTGTATGTGCTCCTCCTTTAACGCGTTATTAAGTGCGTCTTTTAACTGCTTTATTTCAGGTTTGATTTCATCAAGTTTTTTCCTGATCTCATCTAGTTCGTCGTTGATGTTGTCTATCTGTTCGCTTTTCTCTTCGACTGTTTTCTTTAAATTTCTTATCTCACCATCTGCCTCAAATGCTTTCTTCTTTTGGGCAAGTTCTCTTCTTAACCTATTGGCTTCGTCTACATGTTTTAGCTCTAAGCCCTTTGCTTTGGGTTCTGTCTGCAGTTTCCATTCAATACTTTCCAACTTCTTTTCTAGGGCAATAATTTCCTCAAAGCTGGCTCTCTTACTCAAACTTTTCAGAGATGATAGCTTCTTATTTAACTTTGAACGGAGCTCTGTGTTTTCGACGATAAGTTTTCTCTTCAATTCGATTAGTTCGTTAAAACGCTTATCAAATTTCTCCCTTGTAAGATAGAGTTCGTTTAACCTTCTTTTCTGTGCTAAGATATTATTCCTTAACTCCTCCACCTTATTCTTTGTAGTATTGAATTCGTTGATTAAATCTCTTTTCTTGTTGAAGAGGGTTTGTATGCTTTCTGTCAATTCGACGATTTCTGTTGCTGGCTCCAATTTGCTCCTTCGCTTAGACCAAGCAAACATGGCTAAATAAATTATTTGTTTTAGGGTAGGAAATAGTAATAAATAAAAAAATCTTCAAACCGTTTTAGGCTCTTATATAGTGTGCGTGTGACGTTTTAATTACTGCGGTCACTCGGTGTACTCTTCACCGCCTCCTACGACGTTTGATATGGCTGAGCCGAGGTTGAGCATTCCGTTCCATGTAATCGAGGAAACTGGTATAGGTACAGGTATTAGAGATAGGCTTGAGAATGATCTGAACACGTCATTGGCTATCAAGTAGCTCTCGCTGTCCTTCATCTTCGCAATTTCCTCTTCTAATGTTGTGTGATGCGTGCACCAGTTCATCAGCTTCTTTGTCATCATCTGGCTTAGATCAGTCTTAGTGAGCACTGCTATTTGCGGAAGACTCAACCTCAGCTTTAAAGAGTTGTATAAAAGAACTGTTGAAAGGAAGTTAAACGGTGAAGAGGCCACAGTGAAGTCGAATAAAAATAGCACTACCTTATTTTCTCCGCCCAGGTTCCTCGCGACGAAGGGGCCACTTTCCCTAAAAGCGAACAGTTCTAGTTGCCCTGGTGTGTCGACTATAACGTAGTCTGCTTTATGTTCTTCAACTTCTTCCTTTATACCTTGGAGGTTTACAGCAATAAGATCTGAAGCAGCAACCAACGCCCCGTTAGGGCCGAGTTCATATTCTTCCATAATTTCCTCTATGTCAATATAATTGCGTATGTCTACATCTGGTTCATAGGGTAGCTTTAATGCACCGGGGTCAAGATTCACGGCTATCACATCTGACTCGCGTTCCTCATACCATTTCTTCAGAATTGAGGTAAGGGTGGTCTTTCCTGAGCCAGCGGTTCCAGTGATGAATATTAGGTTCATTAAGTTACACTTTACTGGTTTTTTATTAATAGTTTTTGGAAATAGCTTTACTTATTGGGTTTCGTGAACTGGCTGAAGCGTTTAACTATCATGTCTGCGGCTTCCTTGACATGTTTTAAAGCTTTCTCTGATAGAATATCATTAACATATATGTGTATAACTATGTAGTATTGCCCGAGGCGTGCTCTAGGATGGGATTTTATGTATATATCATTGTAGTTGGAAGCTATTTCCTTAAGTGTCTGCGCGAGGCCTGATTCCCCTATCCCTCTTAATACGATCTTTCTTTGGTAATAATGCCCAAGGTTTGGTAAAACATTAGAAATATAGTTCTTGATCATCCCTCTTATCTCCTTCGGGACACCGGGGAGTACAAATATCCTCAAGTTATCTGATGTTATGTCCGCACCAGGTGCTGCGCCATTTTCATTAGGTATTATTTTGGCGCCTTCTGGCAGATAAGCCATCTTCTTTATTGCGTCATTAAACATATGTCCTCTTGCTTCAGCACGCGCCTTGAGCTTAAGAAGTACTTCCTCCTTTAAAACCAAGTTTAGACCTAACACTTTGCTTAAACTTTCAATTGTTATATCATCGTATGTTGGCCCCAATCCGCCGGTGGTAAAAAGATAATTGACATTCTCCCTTTTTGCAGCGATTACCTCATTTGCAATGGCTTTATAATCGTCTCTGACACAGAGTATCTTGTCGACAAAATATCCTCGTTTTGTAAGAAACTTTGCTATATAAGCTGCGTTCGAATTGACTACTTCCCCTATTAAAAGCTCGTTCCCTATACATAATATCCTACTTACGTTCATGTAGTTCATCTGTCTTTACTTCTTTGACAGCCACCAGCTTAATACCTCGTTCTGTCGCTGCTTCTTCTTTTCCTTTTCTGATGTTGTTTGCGCTCTCTCCCTTAACTCTAAGATCTGCTCTTTGGTTACATATAGTCCACATGATTTACAAAGATACTTCTTAGTGGAAACCTCGTACGACATTATTGCACCGCATTCAGGGCACCTTTCGACCAAGATCAACACACCAAGTAAACCTTCTTAATCATGCTTAAAAAGTTTGATAGTTTTTATATTAGGCTTATAGCCATTTTGTCAGTTAAGAAGATGCATACCTTTCGATTTGACGCAGAGGCCGTCTGGGGTGATACAGAAGTAAGGCGTAGACTTCAATGGTACAGAGGTGTTATGACCGGAAGGTATCCTGCAAAATTTCTTATCTGCAAAAAGACCGGTGTTTCAATCCCAAAGGATCCTGACGAAAGCTCTCTTTGGTATCAACATGCAATTGCGCAGAAAGATTTCCTAAGGGCCTTCAAAGACATCTCGGAAGGGTTAATAGACTTCACTTCGCTTCCAGACGTTTCTCCAAACCTCCTAGACCTTAAGTGCTTAATTAGTGAGAGGATGGTTCAAAAGTGTAACTTTTGTGAAAGAAGATGCCTAGTCGATAGGAAGGCGGGACAGAGGGGGTTCTGCAGAGTAGGGTATGAATCTAAGGTCGCAACCTGGTTCCATCACTTCGGAGAAGAAGCGCCATTAATAGGTAAAGGAGGTTCTGGAACAATCTTCTTTGCAGGGTGTAACTTTGGGCCCTGTGTTTTCTGCCAGAATTGGGATATCTCTTCCGATCCGGAAAATGGGGCTATTGTCCCTCCAAGGATTCTGGCGTTGATATCTGAGAGACTGAAAAAAGATGATGTAGCTAATATAAACTATGTTGGCGGTGAGCCTACTCCAAATTTACACGTCATCCTGAATTCTATGCGTTTTCTCAGGTCCAATGTTGCCCAGCTATGGAACAGCAACATGTACTGCTCAGTTGAGACAATGAACTTGTTGGCTGACGTGATAGATATATGGCTCCCTGACTTCAAGTACGGAAACGATGATTGCGCACTCTCACTCTCCAACGTCAAAAACTACTTCGAAATAGTCTCAAGAAACCATAAGATCGCCTACGATAATGGAAATATGATCGTAAGACATCTCGTGTTGCCTAATCATGTAGATTGCTGTACCAAGCCCATACTAGAATGGGTCTCAAAGAATACCCCAAACGCGCTCGTAAACATAATGGAGCAATATCACCCTGACTATCTTGTAGAGCGATACCCAGAAAAGTACAAGTCGATAGCGAGAAGGGTTACACACGATGAAATGCAGGAGGCGTATTCGTATGCTGAAAAGCTTGGAGTGGCTTATCGCCCAGTTTCTTAGCACATGAAGAGGTTTGAGGAAACAAAGAAACCCACACCATTTATGGGTAGGATGAATTTGTGTCCTCAATGACAGGGGAATACCTCAAAGACAGGTTTTACATCAACTAATAGCGGTTGTGCTCTTAAAATCCTCTCAATAGATAACTTGTTTGCAGCGTCTATATCATCTTTTATGTCTCCACATCGTCACCTTCAGGAACTTCAAGCTCTCTTGGAGAAAAAGTTTTCTAGTTATTGATTGTAGCTAGTCTTTATTTTCTTCTATTGCCCAACTGAACTTTTCACGGAGGCTCTTAGAATATAAGCGGTTGATATCTATATTGTTCCTTCTTGCGTATTCTACTACGAGTCTTGGGTCTATGTAAGAGTTGAGTGACGTGTTAAGGTTCCATTCAGAAGTATCTCTGTATACTTCGAATTCTAGCTTTGCCTTTTGGTAAAGCATTTCCGCCTTCTTAATTTTTTTTAGCAATTTTCCTCCCGCCCCTTTCACATCCATAAACTTCTTTTTTAGTTCCTCATATTCCGTTCTCCTTTTCTCCATCTTTTCTTGCTTTTTCTTTAGCTTCTCTTCGAATTTATCAGGAAGTTTCCTTTTATGGTTAAGCCTTTTCGCAACAGCGCAGTTTATGTACTTAAACCTAATAATTCCTTGAAATTCACCTTTCCCGAAAAGGTCTTTTGTGTCTTTAATTGCTTTCTTCAAAGTCTCTCCAGCGATCATCGTTCTAAAGGTTTTAGCTGAAACACCTGGGGTAACTTCTTGTAGAAACCTAGACACCTTTTGAGAGTTTATGCCATTGAATATTGATTCGTTCTGCGCTCGCTCCTTAAACATCTTTAAATTCTTTAAAACGATGCTAGGAAGTATTAGCTCTCTGTGCCATTGAACATAATCTTTCCCAACAAAATCTAAAATCACTTTTTGCCCATCAATCTTGACATTTTCAGGTTTCAGAGTCGTGCAACCTATAGTGCCCATTTCTCCAGCTATTCTTTCGTCACCAACCCTTATTCCAGACTCTTTTATCAGGTAGACCGCGGTAGCCACCTTTCTCCTACTCTCATCTTCGGCTGTTAAATTCTCCCTTACATGTCTCTCAACATCTTTTATCCTCTCTCTAAGTTCCTGTGCCTTCTCCCATTTTTTAATTTCCCTACCCTGACGTATTTTGCTGTTGGGTGAAAACCAAACATATTTCATCTTACCATTTAAGGGGTTTCTCCAACATGCTATCCACATGCAATTGTTCTTCCATACGATCTCCTTCCAACCTTCTTCTAGGTCATCCGGTTTTTCGCTAAGATTCAAAGTGATGTCTTTACGTGTGACAGCATTTTTCCACCTACCCCTTAACGGGTTCTTCCCTTTAGATGTAAAAATCCCTGGTGGCTCAACTACCCAGTTTTGCAACACTATTCTTGTGCCATCTACAATAGCATAACCATATTTTTCCTTTAGCGATTCCCTATATCTTTTTCTTTCTTCTGCGAGCCTTTTCCTTTCCTCTTTACTCATGCTTTCTTTCTTTCTTTTCTCTTCCTCGATGTAATCAAGTATGTCCGTCCAATCGAAGTCTTCTATCTTAACCCTCTCTGATATTTCTAACTTTTTGGCAAAGTCTTCAAGGAAATTTGAGATAAAGACAGGGTCTCTCACATAGCTTGTGCTAAACTTTTTTGCGAAAGCAACAGCCATCTGCTCTGTTTCAGGGCTTAACTTTAACAGCTTTCCCTTGTACTTTAAAGTTAAGCCGATAAATTGGTACTCTGGGACATAAACGCCGTGATGGATAAGTTGCTTCATATTATACAAGCCATTAGACCAATGCTTTAAAAGTCTAACTATTAAACTATAAATTCCTAGTGGTGGTTCATTAGTTGGAGGCCTATTGAATCATGTCTTATAGTTGACTATGGATAAGGCAGAGTTCCCATACGCAAAAGCTTATAAGTTGGCTATGGTGACAAAAGTCGTGTCTCAACTTATTCCAGTTGGATGTGCATCGATGGTTTGTGGGTTAAAGTTAAGTGTGTAAAAGAAGTGTTTAATGGGATGGGAAGTAAAGGGAAGTCTCTTGTGTCTATAAAAGGAGCATATGTGCCTTTAAAGTATGTGTTGCTTGTGATGGTGTCTTTGATATTTATATTCCCAATTTTTTATATGGTGTCTTTGTCGTTCCAAAGCCCTCAAGCTATCGCCAAAGGCTACTTACTCCCTGATTGGGAGTTGAAGAATTGGAGTATAGTACTATCCCCCTCTTGGCTTACTTCCCTGCAAAATGCTTTTATAATCACGATCTCCTCTGTGGTATTAACTTTTGTCATAAGTTTCCCATCGGCGTATACCTTCTCAAGATATCATTTCACTGGCGATAAACATATCTTCTTCTGGCTGTTGATGAATAGAATGACCCCAGCGTCTGCGTTGCTTCTCCCCTATCTGATTATCTACTTAGGCATAGGTTTATACAATACTATAATTGCGGTTGTCTTAGCATATTTTATATTCAACATACCATTAGGTGTTTGGATCTTCACAAGCTATATGGGTTCTATCCCTAGGGAAATTGACGAACAGGCCTTCGTTGACGGGTATGGTCTTTTAAGGTTCTTCAAAGATATTTTCATACCACTGTGCAGGCCAGCTATAAGTGTCGTCGTCTTCTTCATCTGGTATCAAAGTTGGTCGGAGATGTTCATCGCAAGCATTATTACTCGCTACGATACTATGCCTTTGAATGCTAGGCTGTTCATGTTGCTTGACAGGTCAGCTATGGGTGCAGATCCAGGTTTGTCGTCTGCAGTTGGGGTTTTAACTTGTATTCCCGGGCTAATATTATTGTACTGGGCTAGAACGTATCTTTCAAAGGGATTTACGTTGGGGAGGCTCTAGCTTCCATTATCTTATCATAGTCGGATGTGATCAAAACATTTGTAAATTATATGTAAGGGGCTTTAATAACATTTATAACTTTACAAAAAATAGGGCAAGATATGTTAAGTTATTCTATTTCTACATTGCGACGTGAGTTTAAAGTTTCTTCCTATAGAGTTAATAAAGTGGTAGGTTAAGACATGGAATACGTACCCATTCGCACAAAACTTTTAGCCTTAGAAGAGATAAAAGTCTGCGCCTTAATTCTATTACGATCACTTTATCTGATCTGATGTAAGGATGATAAGGTATATAAGATCCCTCCCGAAAATTTTACTATTTACATTTACTGCTATAGTCTTCATCTACCCAATTATCTATTTAATTGGTCTATCCTTCTCTAGCGTGGATGGGGTGAATGGTGGTTACGTTGACTGGTTTCTTGGAAATTGGTACACGCTTTTCTCGTCAAAGTGGGTAGGTTCTTTATGGAACTCTTTTCTGATAACAGTGCCTTGTATTATCCTCACGATTTTGATCACGTTCCCAGCTGGTTACGCATTTTCAAGGTACCGCTTTTTAGGGGATAAGCATATCTTCTTTTGGTTTTTGATGAATAGGATGACCCCTGCGTCAGCGATGCTCTTACCCTATCTTATCATCTACCTCAGAATTGGGCTCTATAATACTCTCCAAGGTGTTATATTGGCCTATTTCGTCTTCAATGTGCCGCTCGGAGTATGGCTTTTCACAAGCTTTATGGGGATGATCCCAAAGGAGATCGATGAGCAAGCATTTATAGACGGTTATGGGCTGCTGAATTACTTTCGAAAAATCTTCATTCCTTTATGTAAACCGGCTATTGGGATAGTAAGCTTCTTCATCTGGTATCAAAGTTGGTCGGAGATGTTCATCGCAAGTTTGATCACTACCTACGATACTATGCCTTTGAATGCTAGACTGTTCATGTTGCTTGACAGGGTTGGAAGGATAGGTGACCCAGGAATAGTCTCCGCTGTTGGAGTAATCACATTGATCCCAGGTCTAGCCATGCTCTATTGGGCAAGAACGTACTTAGCTAAGGGATTCACGTTTGGGAAGATCTAACAATTAAACGCTCGAACCTTTAGGTTTATGCACCTGCCTTCCCCCTCTCCCTATCCCAAAGCTCTATTATTTGGTTAGCCAGCTCTGATTGTAGGATGTAAAGTGTTTTTGCCTCACCCTTTGGTATAAATATCCGGACCTTGTAAGCTCTCCCTGCAGGTGTACTACTGTCATAGTAGATTTCTGGTCTTCTAATTCCCTCGTTACCATATTTCTTGGTGAAATTTTCTATCGCAGGTTCGAAGCATTTTTTCATGATTTCATCGTTAGATAGAACGCCGTGTGGTAGGGCTATTGAGAAAGTGTACTTTATAAAACCTTCATGTGTGCAGTTTAAAACCCTACTATTCATTATTTGCACATTTGGAATTAGAATCAAGTTAAAGGTTGGAGTATATAGCTTAGTGTAATTTATCGAGATCTCTTCGACCTGCCCTTCAACGTCGCCTATCTTAACAAAATCCTTGACCTGAAACGGCCTGCTGATTATGACATAGAATCCAGCAATAATATTGTTGATTGTTTGTGACGATCCGAAACCAACGGCTGCGCCAACTAACGCTGAGCTTCCAATAAACCATTCAGTAGGGAGGTTCCATAGGGCGAAGATCGTTACTAATAGTACAAGCATAGTAAGCACGCGAAGGATGAGTCTAAGTGAATTTTGGATGTGTGCTTCTAATTGAAGTCGGAGACTTATGCGTGTAATAGACCTGCTTATTATCTTATATACGATAGCGATTATTATTAACCCAACTATCGTTCCAATAAATCGGTGTGTATCTATTTGGAGTTGTTCAAGGAGCTCGATTAAAAGCCAAAGGTACATTACTAACACTTTTTCCTTCTAATCTGATATAATATTAACTTTTTAAAGAGATTAAATATTTTAAGTTGTCCAACGGTATTCAATTTTTTAATTAAGGAGAGGGGGTCGTATCAAAAATTATTTATTAAGTGTGGGCATCTAGATTTGAATAAGGGTTTTTAAGAGGGTGAACGGGCTCTTCAATATTCTATGGTATCAGCACTTGCTTGTAAAATTTTGTAGGTCCATAGACACCGTTGTCCCAAGTATAGGAGTCAGTATAAACATAGATAATAGCAGTCTGATTTGCATAAAAAGTTTCAACAGGCAAGTCAAACACATAAGTAATATTCCCTTCTTGTTTAATAACCATAGGTGTGCTCATCTTGAAAGTCACTCTTTCTTTACTTAGCGAGGAGTTGCCTTCTATCGCTATACTCTTAATGGTTGGATCGCCAGCACCTATATTCTTCACTGTAAAGTTCACGGTTAAGACTACATTTGATTTACTCATATGGATATTGGTTATTTCCAAAAAGTCATACCTGTGTCCTACACCTATTATTCTACTATTCCAATAGATCAAGTATACGCCTAAGGATATAGCAATTAACGCTACTATAGAAACTATTAACCATCTTCTCTTATGGAAAGGCATATCCTTTTTAACCGAAAAGTAGTATAAAAACATTAAAATGCTTTAAAGAACTTTCCGTGAGAGAATTAAAAATAAAAAAGGGGGAAGGACGTGCTTTCTACGTCCTATTTGTACTTAATGTTGTATTCTATCGCACTAATCGGGTATATGTCAACATTCGTAAACGGTATTTGTTGGTCTTTTATGCCATTCCAGTCATGGATACTTCCATATAATCCGTATTTCAATTCTTTCCAATGTGCAACTACAGTACCGACAGGTTTAGAAGGCAAAGTTCCCATGTTCGACTCAAACTGGCTGTACACATCATTTCCTGCAGTAAAAGAATGCCCTGCGAACCAAACAGTATCTACTACGACATCGTTTTTGTATAGTTGCCACTTCCAGCCTTGACCTGGATAATATCCTATGTATGCTATCTTCAGTTTGTAAAACGTATCACTTGAAATTGAACCAGAAACTGCTTGACTTTGTTCGGACACTCCATAATCCTTCCACTCTTTGTATAGATGAAATGAATGCTGGCCCAACACATTCGTTTCACACATTATCCCGAATCCGATCCACATGATGTTGCTATGATCAAAGATGAGGATATGCGTCCAGTACGCTTTGTTGCTCTGTAATGACTGGTCTAACAGTTTACCTCTGCCTTCAACAAAGTCGTACCAATCATATCCCTGATGTCTGAACGTATAATAGTTTGTTGTATTATATGCAAGCACTGCAGGAATTATAGTCATAGAAAGCATCAGGATCGCCAGTAGACTCAGTACTTTTCTTCTATTCGTTTTATTTTTGTCGTGTGCGACCATTTTGGTCGAAATATATTATTATATACACGCAACGTAGGAAAAACTTTTGTAGCATAGTACATGCAACAATTTTATTCGTTTATTCTCTGACCACGTAAAGGGTTCTCCTAGTCATCGAATACAGCACTGGACAGACTTTACCGTTCAACTTGTATAACCTCCCCTCTTTTTCAATATACCCAAACTCAAGTAGTCTCTTCAAGATCCTATAGGCTGTAGTTCTATCGCATCTCAGAGCTTCCGTAACATCCTTGATCATAAGATCCTTCTTCATAGCCATAACTCCAACTACAAGGACGGACTTCCAGGCCCTCTTCTTCCCATAGGAGGCGGCATTAATCAAAATTTGAATTTCATCGGTGACCTTCTTTATCTCATAGAGGGGTGGAAGACGAGAGCTCAGCTCCTCTCTTATAAGTTTAGAGAGTCTACTGCCAACTCTCTCACATAAGTATTCAATCAGACGGTCAGCATCTATTTTTCGAACTTACTCCACGCCTTTCACCATTTATGATAATAAAAAGGATAAAAGCACCACGCGTTAACATCATAAACAGGACAAATGGGTATTCAAAGAAAAAAAAAGAAAGCCAACTTTTTACAGCTTTGACGCTGTGGTTGATGTAGCTTCCAGCAAACCCTTTCGACTCCATGAGGCTGATGTAGTCCAAGATCTTCCCTTCAAGCTCTTCTTCACCTAATGAAACAAGGTCACCAGGAGTTAGACCACTCAAGTTACAAAACGAGCCAAATTTCCCCAAGTAGACGTCTGCAGTGACCTTAGATCCCCTAGCTAGATTGTCATACCATCTTTTCACTCTCACATCATCGAGTAAGCTCGCGTACTTCGAATTCATCTTCGATTCATCGCACAGAATAATGGTTTTTAGCCCAAATAGGTATGGGGCCAGTGGGATTTGAACCCACGCTCACCAGCGTTCTGGGCTTCTTGCTCCCCAGGCTGGCATCTTTGACCAAGCTGGACGATGACCCCATTGTTTGTTGGTTCTTTTGGGTGGTTTATTTGTTTATTGTCTGGTCAATTTTTGTGGTCTGTAGGACTCTTCTATACGTTTCACTATTTGGATTATGCTTGTATTCTTTTAGTGCTTCTATTATTGGTCTGTATTCTTTTATTTTGAATATTCTACGTATTTTCGGTGACAGTTTACCGCCTACGAAGAAGCTTTGTGCAAGCGCTGTTAGGTTAGAGTATCTCTTCTTTTCGCTTGCTGATTCGAAATCTATAATCACAGGTTCGTCGCGCTCTTTTATTATTATGTGTTTGACAGGGTTGCTTAGTTCGCAGTGTGCAATGTTATTCTGGTCTAGTAAAAAGCATTGTCGAAGTAATTCACGTATGACGTCTCTGAGCCTTTTGGTTGTCCCTCTGCCCTTCAATTCTTCAACGTAGTCGCCAATTCTTTTGCCTTCCACAAGCTCAAGTATCAGAAACTCGTCCGTAGAGTGATAAAGTTTTGGTCCTATTCCCACACTATTCACTTTCCTTAGGAACTTTGCCTCACTCCTTAAAGAAGCCCTGTCAGCGTCTGATCTTAGAACTTTAACAGCAACGTGGCCAAATTTCGTTTCGGCGGCAAAGACAACTGCTGTACAACCTTTTCCAAGGACCTGTATTCCATTGATTTGCGCGTTGCCTTTCATTAGAACTTCTGCCAACCCAACGTCCTTTAGCTTTCGTAGTATCCTTTCTGACTTATTTTGGTCGACTTTGGGGTAAGAAAGTAGAACATTGTATGGGGGCTTAGCTAACTCGTCAACTGAAATAGTTTTGATCTGCTGGTTCAAGGATCTCCTTTACTCCTTCAGTTATCCATCTCCTCCTATTTGCTTTAACCTCCTTTCCTAATAGGATTTTCCCGTTTTCTCTTAATGGTTCAACTATCTTTTTGGACACGCCGTACTTTGTCGGGTCTTTTAAAAATTCTTTTGCAAGTGATATGTTTGTTGTCATCTTCCTATTTTTAAGTGCGCAGACTCTTCCATCATCATCTATCCACATAAAGATTGCTATGTTTCTGTTTTTTGATACAAATTTATCTGTGTTCTCTTTCTCGAATACGTAAGGTCCATTCTTTATCTCATAATCTGGAACACTGTTCCCTTCGAATAGGAACAGAAATGCGCTTTCATCCTTGTCGTTGCTTACTGCCAACGATCTGACTATTTTGAAGCCATGGGTCCCAAAATGTTTTGTCAGGCTTTTAACTGTATGATTGAGCATACCCCACAGTATGTCAACACTCATCTCTTTATGTTTGAAGTGGATAGCTAAAACATTTTCTAGCAAAGGTGAATCAATTCTCTTGGTCTTTTCCTTCCTTTCAATGAAGTACTCTATTTTAGGATTCTTTATTAGGCTCCTACAAGCAATTATAAATCTGGAAAAGGTCTTTATAGATAGCGCTTTCCCCAAGTTCCTGTTCGCATCTACAGGGTCCGTTATTATCAGTTTATCGTTTATGAATCGCTCTTTGGTCTCCTCCATCAAATCCTCGTCTGTGATCACTACTGGAGTTCTCCACTCTGACGCACTTGTCACTAAGTCCTTGAAGGTTTTAAAACGGAATATCAGCACTTCACACATGTATCCACTGAACCCTCCAACCTTGATTTCCGCTCCATAGACACCGGCTGTCTTCATAAACTTCTTTAAAACCCGAACATCGCTCTTCTGCTCATATGTTAGATGTTTCTGCATGAATTCAAGGTGGTATGGTGAGCGGTCTGCGGCAGTAAGCCATCGCCCCTTTTCTACGTTGTAGCATGGGACAACATTCACTCTAATTCCATCGACGTACGTCTCTACATATGGGTGCTCTGCGTACCTGATTATTAGGTTCTCCCTACCAAATGTGTTGGCTGCTATCTTCAAGCTGTCCTGCTCTAGGTCGGTTTTAGAGGCGTTAAGAGGGTATCTAAGAAATATGTCAATATCTGCTTCTGATGGTAGCCAAGTATCCCTTGCGAACGAGCCTCCTGCAATAACCTCTGGGTTAAAGGGGCTTGAAAACGAATTTCGTTTGATGGACTCGATCACGGTTTCCGCCACTCTTTTCGCCTTTTTGACTTCTAACTCATCTGGGGTTGTAAGCCTCCTAACCTCCTCTACAAGTTCATCGATCAAGGCGTATCACTTATCCTATGACCATCAAGTCCGAGTATATTGGGCCGTTTGGGGTTAGTTGACTCTTCTTTATCTTTAGTTTTGAAATTACGTCATAACCAAATACCTCATCTTGTTTCTGTTTAAGTGTGGCAGCGAGTACTTGCCTATTTAGACCAGTCTTCACTCTCATTATAGTCAGATGCGGATCAAATCTGCTATCTGCTGGAAAGCCTACTTTGGTGAGGCGAGATTCGACCTCTTTCCACAAAGAAATTATCTCCTTAGACGACTGCTCATCAACTCCAACCCAAACGACATTGATTCGCGAAAGAGATGGGAAGGCTCCTAACCCCCTGTACAAGACTTTAATCGGCTCGAACTTCAAATCAGAAAGGCTCTCACTAAGGCTTCTAACCCTCGCTTCATCAATTTCGCCTAGGAACTTTATGGTAAAATGCAGGTTTCCCGGCTCAACAGGTTTCGCCTCGATTCTAAGGGCTAGAAGCTCTTTCTGCGTTTCCACTATCTTAGCCCTTACTTCCTCACTTTCTAAGTCTAACGCTATGAATGTCCTTATTGAAGTCATTCGACAATCCAATGCAATATCTTGTTCATAAGTATTATCAAAAAGTATAATTTAGATGATGTAAAGATGGTGGTGTGCAATAGTTTGGGAAAGAAGTTCATCCTATGCGTCACCGGTCTTCCTGGCTCTGGGAAGACTACGGTTGCGCATGAAGTTGAAAAGATGGGTTTCTACTATTTAAATCTGGGTGATATTGTGAGGGAGGAAACAAAGCTAAGAGGCTATGAATTGACTGATGCGAACTGTGGTCTGGTGATGTTGGATCTAAGGAAGAAGTATGGCCCACAGGCGGTAGCTCAATTGTCATTGAAGAACCTTCCTCAGGAAGGTTTGGTTGTTGTCGACGGCGTTAGAAGTATATATGAAGTTCAAGTCTTTAAGACTGTAGGAGAGACAAAGCTCCTAGCGATCCACGCTTCACCCGCAAGGAGATTTGAAATGCTTGCGTCAAGGAAGAGGTCTGACGCGCCTTTAACAAGGGAAGAGTTTGATGTTAGAGACAAAAGGGAGCTAGATGTAGGCGTTGGCAACGCCATCGCGCTGGCTGACGAAATTGTCGTTAACCACTCTACCATAGAGTCTCTGATAAAGAACGTCAGACGTCTAGTTATTAAGTGGCTCAAGGAAGTCGATTCTTGATGTTTATCCCGAAACTTGATGTTACTGTAAGCGTCCAAATAAGTGCAAAGGTGCATGCATCTGAATCTAGTTCAAAGGTTTCTAAGGCAATAGAGAACGTATCAGGTGGTGTTAAGCCGATTAAGGTGGAAGAAGATGGATTCATCATCTTCTCATACGATTCGGAGGTGGCTTTACATAACCTTTTCAGGAAGATCAGAGAGCGACGGGTTATAGCTGTAGCAAGAAGGCTTCTTCTTAAAGGTGTTGTAGGTGACACAACAACTATAATGATCAACAAGCAGGTCGCTTTCTCAGGAGGGATCGTGCTATGTGAGGAAGAAGATGAGTCGCCCTTAGGGCCTATTTATGTGAAGATAGAGAGCTCAAACATTAGTAAAGTCGTAGACTGGTTAGCCGGTTCGGACGATCTGAAGGGGAGAAAGGAGTGAAGGCCGATATGCGCTTTGTGTCCTTATCCACCCTATTTCTGTGGTCTAAGCCGATAGAATCCGTCATAGACGTGCTAACAAGGGAGATGGATGCAGATGGGAAACCTGACGCGTGGGATTTGATCGATGATGGGAATTATCGATTTACAAAGGACAACTTGAAGAAGTATAAAGAGCTCGCTGGATCAGGAATTAGCTACACTGTTCACTGCCCCTTCACCGTCCACGACTATATACATCCTGATAGAAGTGTTAGAAAGAAGTGCATAAGCACTTTGAAGGAGTCGATGTTGAACGCTGCCGAGCTTTCCCCCTTAACTTACGTCTTTCACCCTGCTGCTCTACCTATGGGCTCTAGAAGGGAGGAAGTAAAAGCCATAAACTTTGAATTTGTGGAAGAAATTTATGATTATGCAAAGTCTATCGGCCTGAATGCCCTAATTGAGAATCATGTTGCAAAGATGGACTTCATGATGAACAATGTGGAAGAGTTTGATGAATTTTATAGAAGAACAAACTCAAGTATAATGATGGCGTATGATGCAGGCCACGCAAATATAGATGGCAAAACCAAAGAGTTTGTAGACAGATTTAGAAGCAGAATAGGCGCTGTGCATGTCCACGACAATGATGGGGCCTCCGACCTCCATTTAGCAGTAGGGGAAGGAAACATAGACTGGTGCTACATTTTAAAGAAGCTAAAAGAATACAATTTCCAAGGGCCTTTGATTGTTGAAAGTGTTTACGACCCATTTAAATCGGTTGAGGTTCTAAGAAAAATTATAGCCGATATCTTTTGAAAGGCTCTCCGGAGTCGGGGTAAGGCACTTCGATGACATCTAGGTCCTCCGCTACTACGACGTTACTGAAGTGTTTAGCTGCCTCTGCCTCTATGACTAAAGGGTTTTCATATCTTGCGCTAAGATGGGTTAAAGCTAGCATTTTAGCCCCAGCTTTAGCCCCTATTTTTGCGGCTTCAACCGACGTAGAGTGCATGTTTTCAACTGCTTTATCGAAATCCTTTTCGGAGTAAGTTGCCTCAAAAACTAGTAGGTCTACGCCTTTAAAGAACTCAGAAAGCTTTTTGTCTGGGCGTGTGTCTCCTGAAAAACCTAAGACTCGCCCGGGTCTAGGAGGTCCGAGGACCATATTCGGTTCAATGATCTTATTATTTAATACGATTCTTTCCCCCGATTGTAGCCTGTGCCAGAGTGGTCCCTTTGGTATTCCCAGTTTATGGGCTTTATCGACGTTGAACCTCCCAGGTCTAGGGTGTTCTTTTAATAGGTAACTGTAACCTTTAATTAAATGGTTCGCTCTTTTTGCGTGAATCTCGTATTCTTTTTCTCTTAGGACCAAACCCTCCTTCACCTCCTTTATCATTAATGGGTATTGGAGTTCTATCTTCAAGTAATATATGAGAGATTTTATAAAGCCCTTAATGCCTCTAGGGCCGTATATTTCTATAGGTCTCGTTCTCTTTAGCATGCTCATTGTTTGGAGTAAGCCGATAAGCCCTCCTACATGGTCTCCGTGGATGTGCGTTATCAGGATCTTCATTTTTCTACCAAAACCTATCCTACTTAAGACCATTTGTCTCTGAGTCCCCTCTCCACAGTCTATCATTATCACTTCATCTTTTCTCAGGACTGCGATAGATGGAAAGCTCCTATTTGGCACGGGGATGGCTGAGGAGGTGCCTAGGAAGATGACCTTAAGGCTCATCTAACATCATCCTAGGAGCTTTAGGTGGTCTACTATTGCCTTTGACACGTCTACTTTGCTGTATTCGGTCTCTATTGTGTTTGATGCTATTAATTTTGATACACCTGCTTTGCCCATCCTCTCAACAGCGTTAACAGCGAGTACTGGGTGGACACATACCGCGATAACCCTTTTTACACCGTATTCATTTAACACGTTTGCTGCTTTGACTATGGTTCCACCTGTAGATATCATGTCGTCAACGATGTAAGCTGTGGCTCCCTTGAGTTTTAATGGGGGCGGTTTAACCCTCACTTCCCCTGTTACCCGGTCCCTCTCCTTTTCAAAGACACAGTACGGTCTATTGACCAACTTGGCAAACGTCTCAACTCGTGCTGAGCTACCAAAATCAGGTGAAACAATTATGGCCTCTGAAAGGTCTTCTTGGCTTAGGATGTATTCTGCGAGGAAAGGTATTGCTGAGACACTGAAAGCCGGAAAGGTGAAGAGCCCCAACCCCTCTACGTTGTGTATGTCCACAGTCACTAAGCGTTTCACACCCGCACTAGCCATTAATTGGCCTATGACCTTTAAGCTGACGACCTCTCCTGAAAGATATTCTCTATGTTGTCTAGCATAGCCTAGGTATGGGCATACTGCGTAAACGAATGCCCCTGTATCAGAAAGTTTTTTGGCTAGAAGCAAAAGTTGGACTAGATGATGGTCTACGGGGGGGCTAAGCGTTTGTACGAGGAGCACTCTTTTTCCTCTTACCTCAGACGCTATTCTAAAATAGTTCTCTCCATCAGGGAACTCTTTAAACTCTAAATCAGCGATATCACAGTCCATTTGTTTAGCCATCGATCTTGCAAAGCTTATAGAAGATGGGCCTGGAAGTATTACAAAGTCCTGGCTGCTCATAGATACCCATATAAACAACTATGGGTCTAATTAAGTGTTAATGTATGATAAAGGAAGCAGAATGTTATGATAAGGTAGGTGATGATACATTAAGGTGTTTTTTATGCCCAAAACGTTGTATAATTAAAGAGGGGCAAACCGGCTTTTGTAAGGTAAGAGAAAACAGAGGTGGTCGTTTATACACGTTAATCTACGGGGAGACATCTAACCAATCTGTTGACCTTATTGAAAAAAGAGGGTTTTTCCACTTTTTCCCAGGTAGCCAAACCTTCTCAATATCTTCTATCGGGTGCTCTTTAGCATGCCCCTGGTGTGAATACTACAGTATTTCGCAAGCAGGAGTAGGTAGTCAGGTGACATTTGAAATAAGCCCTAAAGAGGTTGTCGATTTGGCCAAAAGGTATGGTGCTTCTTCAATATGCTATACTCACAACGAGCCAACAATGTGGTATGAGTTTGTAAAGGATGTTTCTAAGCTCTCCAAAGGTGAGGATATAAAGAACGTGCTCGTCACAAACGGATACATAACGCTTGAAGCCTTAAAGGGGCTTGTTGGATGTATCGACGCAGTCCACATAAAGGTGATGAGTTTCTCCGAAGGTTTTTACAGAGACTATTGCGCAGGTGAACTCGCCCCGGTTCTAGACGCCTCAAAGTATCTTGTTAAAAACGGTGTGCACGTTGAACTCTCTTATTTGGTGATCCCTTTACTTAACGATTCTAGCGAAGAAGTTGGAAGGTTCATAGATTGGGTCGTAAACGAGCTTAGGGTAGATGTCCCGGTTCATTTTGCGCGTTTCTTCCCTGTCTATAAGTTGGCTGATCGCCCTCCTACACCTGCTGACACCTTAATGGGGATTGCGAATACAGCTTACGAAAAGGGGTTAGAGTACGTTTATGTTAACAACGTCTTCGTGGAGGGGTTGGAGGACACGCACTGTCCGAGATGTCGAACCTTATTGATCACAAGGTATGGTTCAAGCTTTGTTAACTCAAACTTGACTGGAAGGAATGAATGCCCCAGCTGTGGTCTTAAGATCCCAGTAGTAGGTAAACCTAAGGTGTCTCCACCAAAACTGTATTAATTTATTCTGTTCAGAGTTTTAGGCAGGGTTCACCCTTGTCCATAACCAGTCTTCCATCCACGTAAAGTTGTCCTTTCTCCATGAACTTTATCATATCAAGATGCGAAGATGCTCTGTTTTTCCCATGGTATGATCCTGTATTGTTTCCTATAGCGATGTGAATCGTACGATAGATCTTCTCATCGACAATTATGCTTCCATGTGTGTACCGGGCGCCAGGGTTGCACCCTATTCCTAATTCCGCAATACGGTCCTTTTCCCCTGTATTTGCATCTAAAAATTTTGCAAAGTTCTCCTCACCCTCCTTTGCCCTGTATTCTCTAATTTTTCCGTTTTCAAATGTGAGCCAGAGAGACTTTGCTCTTCCAAAGCCTGTTATCGTCACGTCATCAAAAAAGATTTTGCCATTCGCTGAATCTTCGATAGGTGCGATGAACACCTCTCCAGAGGGTATATTTAATCCTACATCGCCGTTTATTATATCGTCCTCTGAAATCACTCCATCGTCGACAAGGATCCTCCTACCTTTTATACTAAACGAAAGGTCTGTTCCATCCTCAGCCCTGACTTCTACTATGTCATGTCCTAGGAGTGCGTCGTGATAATATTTACAAAGTTTTATCATCTTTTCTGAAAACGATTCAATTATGCTATCAAAGAAGGTTTTTCTGAAACGCCCAAGGGGAACCCCGAAGCCTTTTGCCGTTCCTGGTAGAGGCCATCCAAAGTATAGCCATCGCACCTTTCTATTGTCGAGAATTTCCCTTAACCTTTGAATATTAGGTGCGTCTACCTTTATCTTATCTTTAACATCTATAGACCAATTAGGGTTATCGTGTTCGCCAATGAATATGTTGACGTCAATGGTTTCTACAACAGCTTTAGTAATTGGGTTGATCTTGCTAAGTGACTCCTCTGGTGTTAGTTGGTAGCGAAGCCTCGTTCTCTCGTCGCTTTGACAAACTAAGGTCGTATAAGCTCCTACCTTCCAGCATTCCTCTTCAACTATTTGGGCGAACTTATAGCATTCAGGGTCTGTTGGGTTGCATATTATTCTGACTGATTCGAAATTTCCATCAGACCTTTTACCTATTTTTAGACTATGGTTGACAACTTTATTCGCTAAGTTTCTCATTTCAGAAGTTTTTAGACCGTCCATGTTTAGAGTTCGAAATAGCCTCGCTTAAAAGCGTTTTAACTTCCGTTATCTCTTTATAAGCAAATAAAGATTAAATAACTTTGCAAAGTACATACTGGGCAGGTTAACATGGCAGACGTTGTAGTTCTTGATGACAAAACTTTTAATGGGAGTATAAAGAGTAAGAAGAACGTTCTCGTCTACTTTTGGGCGCAATGGTGCAACCCCTGTAAGCACATGTCTCCCATTGTTGAAAAGCTTGCCAAAAAATATGACGGTAAATTGTTAATTGGAAAACTTGATGTTGGAACCTTTACTAACATTTCTACCAAGTACTCGATTTCTACTGTTCCCACGTTTATGCTCTTCAAAGACGGTAAAGTAGTAGACTGTCTCGTTGGAGCGGTAGGAGAGAAAGGTTTAGACAACATGCTTAAAGAGCATGTTGACTAGTCCATTAATCTTCAAAGGTCCAGAAGAAATCTAAAGATAAACCTTCTATCTTCCTTTTTTATTTCCATCAAATGGTATGTGACTGCCTTCACCTCTAACTTTGGGCGATGCCTATCACAAGAGAACGGTTCACCTCGAGCCTCTCCTTTTATTAAATAGCCTTCCCTCGTTTTTTCTAAACGCGTTTTAATTGACTTCGCCAAAAACTCTCCTGTCGATGCTTTCACAAGAACCTCCTCAAGAAAGTTGTAAAGAAGAGATTCAAGATCAAATCCTTTTGCTTGAAAATCATAGGATTCAGACTCTGAAATCGTTGTTAAATCCACCATGAAATCGACAACCGAGAGCCCTGCTTTTTCAAAGCACTCTTCAAGGCTCTCCCCAGTAACCTCTATATAGGCATCAGAAACATGGTCAAGAACTTTGTAGAAAGAGCACATATTGAGCCAAAATATTGAACATAGTATTTATATTTAAATAATTAAAGATGTGGAGACAGAAAAAGAATGAATGCCGGGATGGCAGAGTGGACCAATGCGCAGGCCTTGAGAGTCTGTCACTCCTCGTGGGTGGCGTGGGTTCAAATCCCACTCCCGGCGCCACCTAACTTCACGAATATTCCTGTTTTCAGCGTTTTCCGCTAAATAATTAGAAGGATATGTAAATTTATGAAGGTATATATCCCAGCTTGAGGGTGATTCTAGAGAAATGAGCGGTGGAGGCGACGAAAACTCGAAACGTGGAAATGTTGAGCGTGAACGAGGTTTCGAACTGGTTACGCCAAACACTGGAGAGCTGCTCGGTCTACCGATTGACGGCCTTCTTGATCGTTTGAACACTTCTCTGTCAGGGCTTCCTTCAGAAAAGGTGGAAGAGCGTCTAAGAACATATGGTTATAATGAACTTGCCAAGAGGAAGAAAAGAGCCGCTATTGTCGATTTTCTCTCCCACTTCCGAAGCCCTCTAATAATTATACTGTTGATTGCGAGTTTGGTCGCAGGTCTCCTAGGAGAGATAGTAAATGTCGCCATTATACTCTCAATTGTTTTTATGAGCGTGCTACTTGACTTCTACCAAGAATCTAAGGCAGAAAAAGCTGCAGAAATGCTGAAGGAGAAGGTAACTACAACCGCAACGGTTCTCAGGGATGGTGTTAAACAAGAAGTGAAGCTTTCCGAAATCGTCCCAGGCGATATTGTATATCTCTCAGCTGGAGACATTGTGCCTGCTGATGTGAGAGTTATCGTTGCGAAGGATTTGTTTGTGAACCAGTCAGCTTTAACGGGGGAGTCTTTTTCAGTAGAGAAGACATCCACGCCAGTAAAAGGAAAGGGGGCAGCGCCCACTGAATGGAATAACTGTCTTTTTATGGGGACTTCAATTGTAAGTGGTACTGCAACAGCTTTGGTGTTGAAGACCGGAAGTCGCACGGAATATGGGAAAATCGCAAAAAGGCTTGTCGAAAAGGAGCCTGAGACAGAATTTGAGAGGGGGATTAGAGGGTTCGGCTTTCTAATCATGCAGGTCACCTTCCTTCTAGTGTTGTTTGTTTTCTTCATAAATGCGCTTTACAAGCGGGACGTGTTAGAATCACTCCTCTTTTCCGTAGCTTTGGCTGTCGGCCTGACACCTGAACTTCTGCCGATGATTATCACCGTAAACCTTTCTAAAGGAGCCCTTGCAATGTCGAGGAAGGGTGTAATCGTAAAACGGCTCGCATCCATCGAGAACTTTGGAAGTATGGATGTTTTATGCACTGACAAGACGGGTACGCTTACGGAGAACAAAATAAAGCTCGTTCTACATGTGGATATGGAAGGGAATGATGACGAGAAAGTTCTGTTGTATTCCTTCTTGAACAGTTATTACCAGACAGGGCTGAAAAGCCCGCTTGACAACGCTATCCTAGGATATAAAGACATCGACGTGAAGGACTATCAGAAGGTCGATGAAGTCCCATTCGATTTCGTAAGAAGGCGAGTTTCTGTCGTTGTTGAATTTGAAAAACAAAGGTTCTTTATTGCTAAAGGAGCTCCTGAAGAAGTCTCTAAGGTTTGCTCTTACTGCGAGCATGAAGGTAAAATATTCGATTTAACAGAAGAACTGCGCAGAAAAATTGAGCAAAAATACTATGATCTGAGTTCTGAAGGGTTCAGGGTGTTAGCAGTTTCATACAAGAAACTCAGAGAGGATAAACCAGTATATTCAGTGAACGACGAACGCGAAATGGTGTTTTTGGGTTTTGTAGCTTTTCTTGACCCACCTAAAGAAACTGCTCGAGAATCCCTACAACTATTAAGCAAGGCTGGAGTGGAACTAAAAATCCTCACTGGTGACAACGAACTGGTTACAAGAAAGACTTGTGAACGCCTAAATTTTGAAATCAAAGGTGTTGTCCTCGGAAGTGAAATTGCTCAAATGAATGATGAAGCCCTTCAAAGGGTGGTTGAGGAAGCAAACGTTTTTGCGAGGGTGACACCAGCCCAAAAAGACAGGATAATCACTGCGCTGAAAAACAACGGGCATGTAGTTGGGTTTCTAGGAGACGGAATCAACGATGCACCTTCGATGAAGACAGCGGACGTTGGCATATCAGTTGATAACGCCGTGGACGTAGCTAAGGAATCTGCTGATATTATATTATTGCAAAAGAGCTTGAGAGTGCTTGAAGAAGGAGTTTTAGAAGGGCGGAAGACCTTTGGTAATACTATGAAATATATTATGATGAATGTCAGCTCGAACTTCGGCAACATGTTCAGCGTCGCGGGAGCATCTCTGTTTCTACCATTCTTGCCTATGCTTCCAATACAAATACTCTTAAACAATTTACTCTACGATTTCTCCCAGTCCACCATAACAACTGACAACGTTGATTTGGAGTATTTTGAAAAACCTAAACGATGGGATATCTCGTTCATAAGGAAATTCATGATATTCTTAGGGCCGGTAAGCTCAATCTTCGACTTCTTAACATTCTTCATAATGCTGCTTGTTTTCAACGCAACTGAGCCTCTGTTTCAAACGGCATGGTTCCTTGAATCTTTGTGCACACAAACTTTGGTGATATTTGTCATAAGAACGAGAAGAACGCCTTTCTACAAGAGCAAACCGAGCCGACTTCTACTATTAAGTAGCCTAAGCATCGTTGGTTTCGCGTTAATTCTACCATTTACACCGTTGGGTGACCTATTTCACTTTGTTCAGCCGCCATTAACATTTTTCTTTGTTTTAGCCGCTTTGATTGCTACCTATCTCACATTAACTGAAACCGTCAAAAAATATTTCTATAAAAGGTATGCCTATCGCTTAGAACAGGTTTTGGTTCCGGCAAAACGTACAGGACTTTATCTCAGCAAGACCGCGAGGCTTGTTCAAGACATGATAGCCATAATCTGTCTGCGTTCTGAAGACGAAATCTCCATCGATTCCCTATTAACCGATTTAATGATGAGCGTAAGCTATCCTGTTGATTCGGATCAAATCGGTCATGGCCTCCAACATCTGAGGCGCGCAGGGCTTATTAGCTTTGATTGGCGGAAAAGAATAATTAAACGAGAAAAAGCGTTGAGAAGTTATGTGATGGGACAGATGGTGGCCAGTGAGTTTTGGCCAAAAATAGTTGAAGATTGGCGAAAAATTAGTGCGGTAATTCAAAGCAAATACAGCAGGGTAAACATGGAGTACCAGAACCTTTTAGAAGATAAAGGGTTGAAAAGCTCCAACGACTAACTACAGCTACAAGGGGAGGAATGCAATGTTGGAATCTCTCTACGAACAAACTCCTATGTTGGCTAGAGATGTAGCTTAGAAACGAAGGCCGAGATCATATTGCTACACAAGTCTTAAAGGATAAAAGAGATTAGAAAAGCTGTATAAAACTACCTCACTATTAACACTGGGCAACTTGCTTCATCTGCAACCCTATCGCTAACGCTTCCTAAGAAAAATTCTTTGACCTTCCCTAGTCCTCTATGCCCCATGACTATTAGGTCGAAGCCTCCTTCTTTTGCGGTTTCAACGATCCTATCTGACGGCCGGCCCTGTTTGAGGATCGCCGAAATCTTTAAGTGAGGTTTAGCCTTCTCAGCTCTCTCAAGAGCTTTTGACAGCATCTTATCATGCGAGTCTCTCAACTCTTCGGTATATTCGGCTAGTGGAACCGGGTAAGCAAATGGCTCGCCTAAATAGCCCATTACTGGCTCTTGGAAGACATTAAGTATTGTTACAGTCGCAGAATACTTCTCAGCTAGATCGAGCGCGTAGTCTAGTGCTTTATTCGCATGTTCTGAACCATCGATCGCCACCAAAATTTTTGTGATCATCCTTATCCCTATGCTTAGAGATATTATTCTGACTTATATAACTTTTCGCGTAACATTGAATCAAACTTTTCCTTTTTCCAATAGTGCCACAACCTCGTCTACGAGCCCAAAGTATCTTTGATCTCGAATATATTTGGTTCGGGGTCTTGGAATATCAATCTTAACCTCGCCAATGACCTTCCCTGGGCGAGGTGTCATCACTATTACTCTATCTGCCATATAGACTGCTTCTTCAACGTTGTGGCTTACCATTATGAATGTGTTCGTTGGCAAGGTGGGGTCACGCCAGATGTCAAGTACTAGATTTCGAAGGTTCTTCGCTGTAAGCTCGTCTAACGAGGAGAAAGGTTCATCCATAAGTAAAACCTCCGGTTTTAAAGCTAGTGCCCTAGCAATTCCTACACGTTGTTTCATCCCCCCTGATAAGTCATGAGGGTAAGTATTTTTGAAGCCCTCAAGCCCAACCATATTAAGATATTCTTCAGCTACGTGTCTACGTTTTTCTTTTTCTACACCAAGCACTTCTAATGGCAATTCAACGTTTTCTAAAGCAGTTTTCCATGGTAACAGACCGAAAAGCTGGAAGACCATCGCGATTTTTGGGGTTGGCTTGGTAATTGGTTGTCCGTGGAACAGTGTTCCACCAGAATCAGCTTTTTCCAGTCCAGCTATTATTCTAAGTAGTGTGGATTTTCCACAACCTGAAGGTCCAACTAAGCAGACAAATTCATCGTTTCCGACTGAGAAGCTCACATCTTCTAAGACCACGACTT
>Ga0315298_1001514_pt1 | contig 42252 bp, 33 predicted proteins | sample WHS_1_MG_FD_203077 | JGI IMG/M metagenome (GOLD analysis project Ga0315298, IMG submission 203077) | Extremophilic microbial mat communities from Washburn Hot Springs, YNP, Wyoming, USA - WHS_1_MG | ecosystem: Environmental > Aquatic > Thermal springs > Hot (42-90C) | place: USA: Wyoming... | reverse complement strand
TGGTTGATGATGCCTTAAAAGGGCAGCTTGTAATTCTTGCCGTGTTGTCCCTTTTAACAGCAATTATAATTTTCGGATTCTTGATAATCTACATTGGCATTAGACAGGTTTTTGTAAGAGCTGAATTCAGAAAAAGCGAGAAGCATAGTGAGAACGCGTAAGATGGCCTATTTTGTCTTGTTAAATTGCTAAAAGCCATGGTGCATAAAACTTTGCAAGCAGCAGTATTATAAACGAGGATAGGGGCACTGTTATGTTGTCGTCAATGGGGTTTGCTTCAAAATGCTCTATAAAGGATGCTGCGGCGCCTGCCAGTATCCCAGCCGCTCCCAACACTGCTCCAGTAGGTATTGAAAAAGACGCCATGGCAAGGTTTCCCCACCAAGACTTAGTTCGCTTCTTGTAAAGAAGATTCCTTACAACCCCTGTGACGGCGTCTCCGACGGACATGAAGATTACAGGCAGAACTCCAAACCAGAAGTTCCCTTCCGAAAGGATCCAGCCAAGGGTCAGTATTGTCCCCCACATGATGCAAAATGAAACTTCATAGGAGTTGTCCTCTGTTTGAAACCAGTACAAAAGTTTCCCCTTCTTATGGGGTATGTAGAGGAAAACCGCCAAAAGCATAGCCATGGTGAAGGGCAGTATAGGAGTTTTAAATATGAAGGGCACAAGAGTTGCCACCACACCGCCAGTTAAAATATGTATAATCTTCCTATTGTAGTAAACTGCAACATTGTTCTCTAAGCCAAGCTCCTTCATATAGGTGTAAAGGTTGGCAGTTAGAAAATACGCCGTGAAAATCACCCAAACAAAGAGTATGACCGTTGCGGCAGTCTCCTCAATAGATATCATAATCAAATTATATCTACGTAAGCGATATAAAAATTTGATGCTTACTCCATCAAAAACCAAAAACAAGAATGCTTAAGGCAGTTGCTTAAGGAGCTTGCTATTGTTAATGGGCGAGTGTAACTTTACTGATAATAGTGTAGCGTGAAACTACAGTTTTCTTTAACTGTTAGGGCGAAAATCGCTAGGGCGAAGGTGCCATTTAATAGAGAGTCTTCTTAAGAACATGTTCAAAATGGCCGGAGACAGCTTCAAACATATGTTACAGCCTACAATTATTGTGAGCAAACGACATCAAAGTAAACTGGTAATTAAGATAGACCATCGCTGGGCCCTTCCATGTCCGTCGTCTACTAATTGTCGTCGTCCAGAAAATCCAAGCGCTGACGACATTTAACGCAAGAAACATGTCTGAACGGGAAACTCGCTGGCATGCTTTTCTTAAGCGGAATGCCAAAGAACTTATATGATATTTTAGGAATTACAAAATTGCAAGTTGGTTAATGGATGCCTAAAGTATGAATAAATTCGCCATAATCATGGAAAGTGTTGTTAAACGTTTTGAGGATGTTGTCGCCTTAGATGGGGTTAGCTTTAAAGTGGCTAAAGGAGAGCTTTTCGGCTTGCTAGGGCCGAACGGCGCGGGCAAAACCACCACTGTAAACGTTCTCTGCGGGCTTCTAAAGCCAACAAGCGGTTCAGCCTTTGTAGGAGGCTATGATGTGCAGAAAGAAAGCGCAAAAGTTAAGGAGTTAATAGGCGTCTGTCCTCAGGAAACTGCCATTTACCCTTATTTGACAGGCGCAGAGAACGTGGAGCTTTTCGGAAATCTATATGCTCTTGACAAGAACACGCTAAAGGCAAGGCGCGACATGCTTCTCGTAAAAATGGGACTTACTCAAGACGCCAAGAGAAGAGTTGAGAAATACAGTGGAGGCATGAAACGCAGACTAAGCCTTATTTTGGCTTTAATTCATGATCCTCAAATCATATTTCTGGATGAACCTACTGTTGGAATGGATCCTCAGTCGCGCCGCGCCGTCTGGGATTTTATGGGAGAGCTTAAAAAGGAAGGCAAAACCATCTTTTTAACCACCCATTACATGGAGGAGGCTGAGGCGCTCTGCGACCGCGTCGGCATAATTGACCATGGAAGGCTCATAGCCATTGATTCGCCAAAAGAATTGATTTCAAAAAATGAGGTTAAGAACTTGGAAGAGGTTTTCATCAAATTTACTGGGAGAAAGATAAGGGAGGAACTTTAAATGAAGTTTCAGCGGGTTGCAGCTTTAACTAATAAGGAAGTTAAGAAAACTGTTCGGGAGCCCGCTGTGCTTTTTATGATATTCCTCTTTCCCGTAGTCTTTGTGTTGGCTTTCGGAGCTTCCTTTGGCGGTTTGGGAGCCACGCAGCCAGTCTACACTATAGGCGTAGTCAACATGGACCAAGCAAACATAGCGAACTATACGCAAGCATTTATTGGAGCGTTATCTGACACAAAAATATTAAGTGTTCAAGTTTATGGTGACAACCAGACAGCCCAAAATGACTTGTCCCAAGGCAAAATTCAAGCAGTCATGGTTATTCCAAGCGGGTTCAGCCAAAGCTTAGCTTCTTACTGTGCAGCGCCAGAAGATCCAAGTAAATGGGTAAACGCCACTGTTTCCCTTTATCTTGACAAGGGTTCGGTTGTGGCAACTCAAGCTATGCCGCCTATAATTCAGCGGGTGATAACCGCTTTCACCGGTCAAAATCAGCAGCCGGCTTCCCCAATAAGTCTGCAAATTGCCTCCTTAATAGAAACGAGACAAGTCTCCGCCTTCGAGTTTATGGCGCCAGGCATGTTCACCTTCGCCTCCATTTTCTTAATAATGATGGTTGCTCAATCTTTCACTCAAGACAGAGAAAACGGCATGATGAAGAGGATACGGATAACTCCTACGACTTCAACGGAATTTATGATAAGCCAAGTCTTATCATACATGCTTATAGCCTTGATTCAAGCAATCATAGTTTTCGCTGCTGTTTATCTCGTGGGATTCAAACCAAACGTGGAGTTTTCATCTTATGCTCTAGCCTTTATACTCGTGTTAATATTCTCCTTATCTAATGTGGGCTTCGGTTTAATCACAGCCACTGTAGCTAAAACGTCGGGTGCTGCCACTGGAATAGCCTTCCTCTTTGTGCTTCCTCAACTTTTTCTAGGAACCTTTGTTGGAGCTTCGCTTTCATCTTCCGCCCAAATAGTCAGCAAATTCGTGCCTAGCTACTATGTCACCGATGCTTTAACTTCACTTTTGCTAAGGAAGGCCGCCGCCACCAGCCCGACCATACTATTTGACTTAACAATAGTCTCCGCCTCATGCATAGCCATCTTAGCATTAGGCATAATACTTTACGCAAAATACTACAAAATATAAGTTACCAGAGTGGTGGCAACTCAATTAAAAATCATTTATTTGCGCTTTGCTTAGGCAATATAATTTTCGCAAACACAACTGCGCCGCCTACTTCGGTTGCCGCAACACAGATAAAAACTTTATTGAGAACTTACACCTTTGCATGAACTTCGTTAGGTTAAATTTTGCCTTTTAACATTTTATGCGCTCAATTAAGTGTTTGGTTCCAGAAAAACGTTAAAACATATTTTTCTTCAATAGCTTCTATAAGGTTTGGGTCCTCATAAACTATGTCTAGGTGAAGTTTATATCTCTCCAAGAGCTTGTTCACGTCCTCCCATATTTTGTTGCTTGGCTTTTCCTCCCATAAACCCCATATAGTGTCGTTTTGTCTCCTGAACCCGAAACCGTAGTCTTTGGGAAGAACATAAGCAACATAGCCTTTAAGTATTCCATGTCTTTCAGGAAAACGGTTCACGTAATTCCAGAACCTCTCCAGAACCTTAAAATGTTCTTCACTCATTATGTTATATTCAAAGATTACGGCATATTTTGCCCCTGCATGATATGCAGAAATCAAATCGCTGTAAAGCTCTTCGGCAGGCCCTAAGTAGGGAGGATGACTATAGGTCCAAGTGACGATGACGCCCCATTCTTTTCCATGAGCTTTAGCAGCGCCTCTACAAAGGGCGATTTGCATCTGTCTACTGTGGTTCCATCCGAACTCAGCTAGAATGGCATCATATTCAGCCATGTAGTCAAACCAGTAAAGCCCATAATCGGCCGTAAGCAGCTTAGCATTAGTACGTAAGTAGGGTTCAATATGAACGTATAAGAAGAAAACATATTTTTCAGCAGCTTCTGTCCAATTTTCAGCCTCTAAGACAAACCTTAAGGATTCATGGTCAAGCTGTCTGCCCCCTGGTTCATCGAAATAGTAGACTCCGAGGAATTTCTCACCATACTTGCGCGTAGCTGCTTCAACCCAATTTGTTATGTTATAGGAGAATTTTATAATGGCTGTTAACTGAACAATAAAATGGAACCCTTCGTGGTATATGTAGTCGCAAACTTGGTCTAGTAGAGTTACGTTAGAAAGCACTTCCATTTTTTTAGAAAGGCCCACGACTAAGAGGTTGGTGTAACCTTTAACCTTCCCCACAAGCTCTTTACAAGCATCCATGTCGCCGGTGTAGAGAAACTCCACCCCTACAAAAATTTTCGGCTCTGTAAGTTCATCATTGAAAACCGCTAATGTGAGGAGGGATAACCCTAAAACTACGGGCAACAACATAGTCATTTTCTTGTTCATGTTCGATTTAACTTCTCCAATTTAGCTGAAATATTAACGCTAAAATTATTTTAACTTTACCAAGCTAGTAAAGTTTAAATTTGCAAAAACATAGGTCGATTATTAGCGGATGAAATGGGGCAAGGTAAAACTTTGCCGCTTAAAGCGTTATTAATGCTTTTTTTGAGTGTATCGCTTTTATGGGTTTCGTTAGTGTTCGTTTACATTAGTTATTCATCGGCAACGGATGATGCTGAAGGCGTCTTTAAACGTGTTTATGCTTTTTACATTCAAGTGGGGGATTTCCAGATTCCCCACAAACTCTATGTCTCGGTACCATTATCTCTCTACAATTTTTACCGTGGAGAAAGCCATTTAATATCTGGCGTCGTTGGCTACAGCAAGTTTATTACATCCGAAGCGGTTAGACCCATCGCTGAATGTATACGCGAAGCTGCAGGTGAAAACAATGAAAGCTTTGCCAATGCAGTTTTAACAATAGTCCAGCAGATGTCTTACATTGTAAGTCACGTGAAATACCCCGTGGAAACCCTTGTGGATGGATGTGGGGACTGCGATGTCCTTTCGCTACTCGCTGCCTCAATAATGAAATCCGGTGGCTTGGACGTCGTCTTATTTTACTATGGGGATTTAAACCCTGCCCACGTGAATGTGGGGATCCATCTAGTTCCAAGCCCATCCCACACTTGGTGGACAACGCCTACATGCTTTGAACATGACGGAAAACGGTATTGGGTGGCTGAATGCACTCCTAAAAGACACTGGAAGATTGGTGAACAACCCAAAATTGCGACAAATGCTATGCCACTGGTCATTACGCTTGATAAATACGAGGGGAAATCGCCTGCAAGGGTTTCAGCAAGCCTTGACAAGCCTTTGAAGGCATCTTCTATATCCGCAAGTATGTTTCTGGAGCGCTTAAGTACAGGTGAAAATTCCTTCACTGTTTTCGGCTCCATTTCACCCACTCTAGCTAAACAGCCTGTGGTGATTTATGTTAGCCGAGATGAGGAGAGCTGGCGTCTTTGGGGAGAAACTTTCACGGATGATTCTGGAAACTACTCTTTCAGATTAGCTGCTAATTTAACGAGAGTAACCTATTTCAAAACAAGTTGGAGTGGAGCTTCAGGCTATGCTGGTTCAGACAGCACCACAATCACACTTTTAGTCGAGGAGATTAGAGGCGAAACCGCTCCAATTAGGGATTTAAGCATCCCTAGAGACCCTGTTTTGCGTGCCCAGTTAGCCATGATTCTTAAGCTTTTTCAGCTTCTAAATCGAAGTTTTGAAACACGCTTCTTTAAACCGCTTGGTTCGGGAGTGCCTACCATGTTCAGCGAGGAATTCGCCGTATTGCGAAAGGGGAAGTCAAACTATACATTTGGCTTTATTTTATCAGGCGTAAATGTTAACTACAGTGTAAATGTGCAGTTGATAGACGGCAAAGGAGTTTTTCAAATTGTAAGGCAAACTGTTGAGACTGAAAAGGTGCTGGTAAAAGTGCCGGTAAATCTTGAGGAAAACATCTGGTACGAGATTGAGGTGAATGTTTCAGAAAAATATCTCATGGCTAGGCTCTTTGAGGGCGGAGAGTTTTTGAAAGGGATTGGGGTTAAATGGCAGAACATAAGCGTCATTAAATTTGGGGTATTTATGTTCTGTGATGGTTCAACATTGGCCCTTAAGAACTTTAAGGCTGAAACTCTAAATGAGCAAGCTCAAGCATCCGAAAATATCGATGTCTCAGGGAATGCCAGTTTATGGTTGCTTTATCTTCTAGTTTTCTTCGCCTTAGTGATTTCTTTAGCAATACCCTTAGGGTTGAAAGAGACGTTAAAAAGAAAGGACGCATGCTAGCTGCTATAAAGAAGGGGTTGTTAAGGGAGAAGGAATTATTGGCCATCAAAAACTTACTAAAGGTTTGGAATTGACTTAGAGTTTAACAGAAAAAGAGGGGGTGGGGTGTTGGAGTTTTACTTTGCAGCTTGCTTGAGTGCTTTCCTATTGATGTATATGTCGTAGGCCACTAAGCATATGGCTATAGCAACAATCACTATTATTATTGTTTGCACTGTTTGCATGCTTCCAATGGTAGACTGGAGTGCTCCGGCTTGTTCGGCTGTTGCTGGGGCAGGAGCTTCTGGTGGAGCCTCTGTCACGCCCCCTGTTGTTGATGCGTAAGACTCCCAGTAGGATTTGCTTCCTCCAAAGACGGCTGTTATGGCGTATGTGCCTTTCTCTGGAGGCGTCCAAAGCTTGCGGAATACTCCTCCATTCAACGGATCAGTGCACACAGTGTCTATGTAAGTGGTTTTTCCAGCTTCATCAATGGCGTATAACTCAACATTTACGCCGCCAACAGTTTGAGGCATGGGTTTTTGTTGGACAAGGTATTCCATCCAAGTGGCCATGTTTTCGTCGGCTACGGCAGGTGTGCCTTCAACGGCTGGCGACATGTCTAAAACGCGGCCTTCGATGAGGATGCTTGAGCCTTTGGAAACAACTTTAGGCGAAGCGTCAAGCTCGACTTTAGTCTTGCCCTTGCCGAAGCAGTATATGCGGTTGTCGTAGCCGCTGTATCCCACTAAGTAGCCATCTGCTACGGCAATGGAGTTGCCGATAAACCATCCCGAAACGTCCCATATTTTTGCACCTGTGGTGGTATTTATGCAGTAGAGTTTGTAGCCTCTCCACATGGGTGTGCCTGGGGAGTGTTCACCGTTAGCTACGTAGAGCTTTCCATCAGCAACTGTTATGCCGCCGTAGAAAGGCCACCTACCATAGGGTGTTTCTAACCCGCTGGTACCTGAATCGAAAGTCCACAAATGTTCTCCTGTCTTAAGATCAAATGCACTAACGCATCCTGAATAACCAGCCACAATAAGCTTGCCATAGGCTAGTACTGCAGTACTGGCGTTGTTCTTCATAGCCCAGACGGCCATAAAGACTGGAAAACCAAGCAAGGCAAGAAGCATAACATACTACGTTTACACACTTCACGTCCAAAAGAGTTGAAGGTGCATCCGTATAATTACCTACACCACATATGCATGCATACGCCGCCGAGCTAACTTTATGGTGGTGATTATTCCGGAAGCGAGTAGACCAATCGCGCATAAGGTGGCAACTATGAAGCCCGTCCCCGGGCTTTCGAACGTCACTGAAAAACCTAATGCTCCATCAACGCGCAAATTGATCCACCAGATTCTATGTGCATATACCAATGCGACTGGACTGATAATACATATACCGCCCAACAAGAACAAGAACGCTCTCATGGCATCTGTTCTTTCCCTCTCAAGGAGAGCGAGAAGAGGACTGTGTAAAATTCCGATTATCGCTCCTACAAACACAAGGAGTATTATATCGCCAGCCATATTGTTTGTACCCGTCATAAGGTTGACCCCCGTCAACTCATGATACTGCCCGACATTAAATGTGCCTCCCCGAGTTTCTATAAACGGTTCAGTCCTTTCAGCAATTACCCAGGGCAAGAAGGTTGAAGTCAAAGCCAAAAAGCCCAGCGTTAAGTCAACAATTATGCCAACCATTGAGAATGGTTTTTTCAACTGTACAACCGCCAAAGGCTTCCGCACTCCCAAGACAATTCCACAAACGAGAAATACGAGAGCCAGAATCCACAGGGCAAAGCCGAAAGGTAGGTAGGCACGCATAAGATCATACTGTTCGGCGGCAGCAGGGTCATAAGTTATCCGAACAGGTACCTCCATCGTAGCAAGATATGTGCCTAACACCAATAGAAACGCACTTAAACAGACCAAGATGCCTGGGGACTTAAATATTTGCATTCTGACCAAATCAATAGAACTTGAACCAATATTTATCTTTAACCAGCAATTTTGAACTAAACATGCACGCCGTTGCTGTCTATCCTCATAAGTTATACAGCGAAAAGAAGCCTTTAAATAACTCTGGAGCCATTAAGCGTGTAATCTAGAAGTTGAAAAAGCGGAAAGCCATTTCAGGAGAGCTCAGATGATTTTACTAATTAATCCTGCTACGCCTCCTGAGTCACCATGGGGCCTTTCAAAAATGCTTCCTCCTTTAGGACTAGCATACATTGCTGCATCCCTGGAGAAGGCAGGTTTTCAAGTAGAGATCTTCGATAACTACTTGCATAAAAAGCCTATAGACCAAGTTAGACGTCTTGTAGAAAGGCTTAACCCTGAAATAGTTGGCATAGGCTGTAACTCTGTTAACTATCGGCAGTGCATTGAAACAGCTAAAGCTGTCAAGGAAGCAAGTCCATCCTGCAAAATAATGGTAGGCGGTCCTCATCCTTCCTATATGCCTGAAAGCATGCTGCAGCATCCGGAAATAGACTACGCCGTCATGGGAGAAGGAGAGCGCGTAGCAGTGGAACTTGCGACATGCATTAAAAAGGGTGCAAGTCTCAACGCAGCCTCTAAAATTCCAGGAGTTGCATATAAACGTGGAGGAAAAGTGTGGAAAACTCCCCCGGCATTTGTTGAGGACTTAGACGCCATTCCTTACCCGGCAAGGCATTTACTCCCCATGCACCTGTATGACAGAACACTTGAGTTTTTAGATGTTAAGCCCGTAGATGTCATGAACGTGATAAGGGGATGCCCTTATGATTGCAAGTTTTGCGAGACTAAAAAGCTGTGGGGGTATGTGTGTAGATCCTTTAACCCCACAAGAGTTGTTGATGAGGTTGAGCATTTAGTAAAAAATTATGGTTCAAACGGAGTCTATTTCATAGGCGACAACTTCACAATCTATAAAGATAAAACAATGGAGATATGCGAGCTACTAAAGAAGCGTAAGGTGAATGTTGAATGGGTTTGCGATACTAGAGTTGACTTAGTTTCGAGAGAGCTTCTAAAAAAAATGAAGGATGCTGGGTGTAGAACCATATGGTTCGGAGTTGAATCAGGTTCCCCACGCATTTTAAAGGAGATTAATAAGGGGATTACCTTGGAACAAGCAATCCACGCATTTAAGCTTTGTAGGGAAGTGGGAATTCGAACAGCTTGTTCATTTTTGCTGGGGACGCCTGGCGAAACAGTTGAAGATATGGAGGCTTCTTTAAAGTTCGCCAAAAAATTAGATCCTGAGTGGTGCCGGTTTAACATATACATCGCATGTCCAGGCAGCAAATTTTACGATGAGGTTGTCCAAAAAGGTCTTTACAGTCGTATGGAAGATTTTATTGCTTACGTTAAGACAGACGAATTTGATTATGATCAGCTGCTAAAGATTCAGAAGAGATTCAGCAAAGAGCTCAATAGGTCCCCAACACGAATATTCCGAGGAATAAAAAGAAAGTTTTCAAGAATCTTTAAAGGGACCTAAACTTCTTAAAACCTCATTTAATCCTTTTTGAGGATGAACATTTGAAATCTTTGCGCTCGCAGGGTTTTGTTTGACTTTAGGTTTCAACCTTTTGTCGTTGAGCTAGCTTCTTCAAGGTTGCAGAGATTCCTCTGGGAAGTTTCATTCGCCATAGGAGGTCGTTTAAGGCTATTCTTGCCATGATTCGGCTGTAAAAGTCTCGCCTAAGCGATTTATGGAGAATGTAGGACGGGGAGAAGTAATGATTGTAGAATTTTCTTCTAGCTTCTATTATCTTTTCAGCTGGGAAATTAGGGTTTTCGAAGACTAGTGTTTGCTCGTCGTAGTGTTCCCATTCTGTAGACAGTTTCCATCCTAGAACTTTGAGGTGATCGTAAAGTTCTGTGCCAGGATATGGAGTTGGCAAGCAAACATATACGTAGTCTGGCTCGGTTTTTTGTATGAAATCCATGGTTTGTTTCAAGGTTTCTTTTGTTTCACCCGGATATCCAATAATAACTGATATGGCAACCAATATATCTGCTTCTTTTGCCCATTTAATCGCCCTTTCATTCTGTTCAACCGTTGTTCCTTTCTTCATAGCATTTAAAATCCTTTGACTTCCCGACTCAACTCCAAAGTGGATAAGCTGACAGTTTGCAGATCTCATTGCATCCAGTAATTCTTTAGAAATCATATCAACTCTCGTTCGGCAATCCCATGGAAGATGAATTCTTCTCTTTTTCATTTCTTCGCATATTTTGTAGACCCTATTCATGTCAAATGTAAAAGTGTCATCGTAAAAGGTGACTGCATCAGCTCCATACTCGTCTCTCAGCAGCTCAAGTTCATCAACGACATTCCCTGGGCTTCTAACCCTAAAGCGTCTTCCACACATCTGCGACGCCATACAAAAGGTGCATTGGAATGGGCAGCCTCTGCTTGTTATTATAGGCAAGTATGTTTTCCCAAAAAAAAGATACTTTTTTAACGGGAAGAATTTAAATGCTGGATAGGGGAGTTCGTCGAGGTTCTGAATGAACGGTCTATCAGGATTACGTATAACCTGCCCATTTTTCCTAAATGTTATTCCTAAAATCTCGTTAAAGTTTCTAGTACCGGATTCGGAGAATATTTTAAAGAGTTCTAAAAGAGTTTGCTCGCCTTCTTTCCTCACTATGACATCAACTTCAGGGTTTTGAATAAGAGTTTCCTTATCCAATACGGTGACATGTGGACCCCCCATTATGGTCAAACATTCAGGCAGAGCTTCTTTCGCCGTTTTCACTATTTCAGTTGCAGGCTTGTAGGTAAGGGTGGATGCTGTAACCCCAACTACATTAGGCTGACGCTGACGAAGCTCATCCTCTAACTGCTCCTGTGTAGGCCTAAACACTTGGCAGTCAATAACATTAACGTCATAGCCTCCATTCTCGAGGAAAGCGGCTAAATATCCAATGCCGAGGGGGAGAAATATGGACTCAGGAGCACCTCTGGGGTATGGCGGGTTTATAAGAGCTATACGCATTTCTGTGTGAGCCTCCAGCGAATATCATAAAGAATAAATAGGGCAGCTATTATGCGTTTTGTGCTGACTCTTAGAGGCAGCCTAGTTTGGTAAAACTTATGATGATATACTTTTATAATTTGTATTTTTCGTACTCTGCTAACTGCTTGTTAATTTGGTTTTTCTGGTTGAACATGAAAGCATTCCGCATCTGTAAAGCACAATAATTTCATTAAAATGTGCCTTAGTTGTAGATAACTAATAATTTAGTCTTTTAAGCGGCATCTAATCTTTTTTTATAAAACCGTTTTTGGCTCTTACCATGTTTTTAATTCGGCCTAACAACGTTTTTAGGGATTCCTTTGGGTTTCGTAAAGCTCTTATTAGTCTATCTTGTGTGAAAATAGGGTTTACTAAATTTGCTTGTTCGGAGAATTTAATTAGATCTTCTGCTGTGAACTCAGGGGTTTCGATTAGAGGACCAACTGAGGATAAGGTTTCATCGTTAAAACCTTTTATCAAGAAACCTGCTTGCTTTGCTTGTTCGTATAGTTCAGTTCCATAAAGAGGTGTAGCAAAACTAAAGTAGAATCTATCTGCCCCTAGTTTTCTCAGTTTATAGGCATAGTTTATGGTGGCTTCTATTTCCTTTTTTGTTTCTCCAATGAGTCCTATAATAAAGAAGCACGACACTTTAATTCCGTTTTTTCGACATAAAGTAACGGCTTCTTCCACTTTTTTGAGGTTTAGCTTTTTTTTGACTATTTGATCTACAACGCGTTGAACACCGGACTCTGGAGCAAGGTATACCCTTTTGCAGCCAGATTTTTTCATTTTGTATAAAAGTTTTTCATCCAACGTGTCTGCTCTAATTCCATTTGGAGTGAACCATTCAATTTCTAAACCTTTTTGCATTATTAAATCACAAATGGCTTCCATTCTTTTCTTGTCAAGTGTTAAGTTGTCATCGTGGAAATCGATCTGTTTAATGTTGTAGTTTTCAACCAGTTGTTCTATCTCGTTGACAACATTTTCAGGGCTTCTGGAGCGCCATTTTCTTCCTCTAACAATGTGTGCGGAGCAGAAAATGCAGTGGTAGGGACATCCTCTACTTGTGATCATGGTTGTCCAAGGTTTGCTTATCTCCCCTCTCAAAGGATTTTCCTTAACGGCGGCAAAGTAGATGTCCATTGGGAGCAGATGCCTTGCTGGGAATGGTAAGGAATCTAAGTCTTGAATGAAGGGTCTAGGAGCAGTGATGACTTTTCTTCCATTTTCGCTGAATCCTATTCCTTTAACTTTCTTGAGTTCTTCCCGTGTGGCCCCTTGTTCTAGAGTGTTTACTAGTTCAAGCATCGTGTTTTCTGTTTCTCCTATTATGACAAAGTCGACTTTGGGATTTGCCAAGCAATCTAGGGGTTTCGCAGAAGGGTGAACTCCGTCCAAAACAGTTACAATGTCTTTGTCAAGTTCTTTCACTGTGGAGGCGACTTCAAAGGCGGCTTTAGACCAGCCGGAGAATGAAATGTTTATCCCAACAATTTCTGGAGACCATCGTTTAATTCTATTTGATAGTTCTTCTTTTTTTAAGCCTACGCGGCAAGTCTTTTCGTTAATCTGCTCGATGTTCTTCGAGCCTTCTGCGGGGGCATCTATTATGTACACTTTGTGCTGTTTTTCAAGCACTGCGGCCACGTATGCTATTTCAATGGGCTGGAAGATGCTTGGTTTTCCCCATGATTTTGGGTGAATGCGAGGTGGATTAATTAGGCAAACGCGCATGCTAACCTCTCACATAAATCTTCAAGCTTAGTGCCTCAAAAGTATTTAACGATGTAAGGCATGGGCAGTTCTGTTGAGCATAGCACCAACCCATTATATGGTTGCAATAACCCATATCTTTCATCGATGGATCGCCATTTTCGTTATTCTATTACTTTCTCTTTGAGGTAAAGGTGATAGTTGACTTTTGTAATTTTCTTCCATTGCATTTGATGTTACTTTTATTGAGATGGTTGCTGCCTATAAGCTTTTATGGACGCATTTTGTAGGTTGCAAAGCAGATTAGCCGGAAGAAAATGAAAGCTGTAACTTGAAAGCTTGATCAAAGGTTTGCAAGTTTTCTAGTGTAATTGATGGAAAAATATATATGTTTTAGTGTTTTAACACAACAGAACGAGGGAAAGAAAATGGAAAAGTTGCCGAGAAAAGCTTCAAACGTCGTGGTTTTGACTCTAATTTTAACCGTGGCTGCGTTCATGGCGAATGTGTCATATGTCGTTGCTCAGGAGGTTCCTGAAAGACCAACATACGCCTTTATTAGTGTTGCGCCTAATCCTGTGGGTGTTAATCAGCCTGTGAGTGTTATGTTTTGGCTTGATAGTGCTCCGCCCACGGCTGCAGGCGCCCTTGGTGATCGTTGGGAGAACATGACTGTGAAGATCACCAAGCCTGACGGCTCAACCGAAACTAAGGGGCCTTACAGGTCTGACGCTGTGGGAGGCGCCTACTTCGTGTACAAGCCTACAGCCACAGGCACATACAAATTTCAAATGTTCTTCCCAGGGCAGACCATTGCAGGCGTATACTACAAGCCAAGTCAAAGCCGCATAGTTGAATTAACAGTCCAGCAAGAACCGGTAGAGGCGTGGCCGGACCTACCACTTCCAACAAGCTACTGGACCAGGCCCATAAATGCTGAACTCCGCCTATGGTACCAAATAGGGGGAAACTGGCTAATGCCAGCCTACAACACTCTAGTTCGGCCTTTCGACACTGGCGGAGCCTTCAACCCATATACCGCTGCCCCTGAATCTCCCCACATACTATGGACTAAAGAGTTAACCTTCGGAGGCATAGTTGGCGGAGAATTCGGCTACGGCGCAAACTACTACACAGGAATGAGCTACGAAATGAAATTCACCCCACCAACAATAATCAGCGGAAGACTATACTACAATGATCCTAGTTATCCAAGGGATACCTTCTACTGTGTTGATTTGAGAACGGGAGAATTACTATGGAAACAGACAGTTCCAGTGGTTTCCCCGCCACCCGCCAGCATTGGAGGGATAATGCCGGGAAACATACCTATAACCTTAGGTCAAATATACGAGTATGATTCGCCAAACCAACATGGAGCCCAAGCATACCTATGGAGCATTAACGGTCCTGGAACAGAGTGGAAAATGTACGACGCTTTCACGGGCAAACTGATGATAACCTTTAAGAATGCAACAGCCGCGAGCTTCTATACTTTCGGTCCCTCCGGTGAACTTTTAGGCTACGTTTTGTATGTGGCGCAAAGGAGACTTGTTCTATGGAACTCGAGTAAGGCCATACCGCGTGCTTGGACTGAGGGCTCAGGTGCTTGGCAATGGAGACCCGCATTAACAGGAACTTTGCTTGATTGGAGAGGAGGAATACAATGGAATGCCTCACTGCCTGATCCAAGCGTTTTGCCCGGGCCACCTGCCGCTATTTCTGTATCTTTAGCATGGGTTGCCGAAGGCGTTGTGCTTTTAGAATCTGTGGTCACAGGTTTTCCATGGCCAACATTTGTACATGTAGGACTTAACGCGACAACTGGAACGCTGTTGTGGCATCAAAATAGGACAAATATGGGTTGGGGATTCGGAGGTACAGGTCGCCCAGGCCTTCTGTGGACGGTTGCCGCCCCCCAGCCTCGTGAAGGTGTTTATGTAGTGTTTCAGAAGGAGACTATGCAGTGGCATGCCTTTAACATCAAAACCGGCAGCAAGCTTTGGTCCACTGAACCCTTGAACAAGTTCACCAACACGGACTGGAGCATGTATGATGTAGCCGGAGCCATAGCCTATGGAAAGCTCTTCACAACTGGCTATTCAGGCTGTGTCAGCGCTTTTGACCTTGAAACAGGCAGTCACCTGTGGACCTTCTCCGTGGGAAGCAGCGGTTTCGAAACGCCTTATGGCAGTTGGCCCTTCTACGGAGGAATAACAATTGCCGATGGAAAGCTCTACCTAGCTAATGGCGAACATTCACCCAGTACACCCATGTGGAGAGGCGAAAAGCTATATTGCCTAAACGCAACAACAGGCGACCTCATATGGAGTATGCCAGGCTGGTTCATAGGAAACTCCCTCGCCATAGCCGACGGAATCCTGATAGGCTACAATGGATACGACAACCGCATATACGCCTTCGGCAAAGGCAAAACCCAAACAACCTTAACCATAACACAAGATGTAGTTTCAGAAGGTTCATCCATCCTTATAAAGGGCACAGTCACCGACGAAACTCCTGCTGTTAAGGGTACGCCTTGCGTTGCTGACGAGTCTATGAGCGGCTGGATGGAGTATCTTGTCTTGCAGAAGTCTATGCCTGAAAGCGTTGGCGGTGTAAACGTGGAGCTCTACGCCATTGATGAAGCCGGAAAAACCACCTACATAGACACTGTGTGCACAGATCCCCTAAACGGCGGAGTATTCCGCAAGCTGTGGACACCCCCTGAAAAAGGCACATATCTCATAACAGCCGTTTTCGGAGGAAGCAAAAGCTATTGGGAAAGCTACACGTCAACAGCTGTAGCCGTAACAGAGGCTCCTGTGCCATCGGCTACGGCTGAGCAGGCTGAAGCAACGCAGTCTGCAATTGAGGCTCTGCAGCAAGCCATACAGCCACTAATAACAGCCCTAATAGTGATAGTTGTTGTTTGCATATGCCTAGTGGCCTACGACATATACATCAATAGGAAGATGCTTAAGCAAGCTGCAAAGTAAAACTCCAACACCCCCCCTTTTTCTGTTAAAGTCTAAGTCCAATCCCAAACCTTTAGTAAGTTTTTGACGGCCAATAATTTTCTTCGCGCGCGCATGCATGACTTTGTTTTTGTCAAAAGCTATAGAGCCTAGGTACTGCGCTAATGGGTGTAACCTTCAAAACCTGCTAGCCATATTTAATGGTGCCAGAGGTAAGAGGGCATGTGAGGAGCAAACCTTTTAAGCTTTTGAAAATGTTATCTTGAAGTGTAAAATTAGGAGGAGGAAAAGTTCAAAATGATTTATCAGTCGCGCAAATACAAAGTTATGGCTGTGATTTTGACTTTGGCTTTTGCTCTTGCAGTTTACTTGCCCACTGCCTCTGCTCACACTCCCCCATGGAGCATAAAGACATTTGCCTACGTCTCTGTCGCGGCTAACCCTATTGGTAAGGGTCAGACGGTCATAGTCTACATGTGGCTTGATAAGGTTCCGCCCACGGCCACAGGCCCTTGGGGAGACAGGTGGGAAAACTTTACGTTGGTAATAACGAAGCCTAACGGACAGGTGCAAAAAATCGGGCCTATTAAATCTGATCCTATTGGATTCGCATGGACTACCTTGACACCTGATCAAGTTGGCACATACAAGCTTAAAATGTACTTCTCTGGACAAACATTGGAGGGTAAAAACCTCTCACCAGGACAGTTTCTAGGAATCGCATACATTGGCGACTATTTTCAACCAAGTGAAAGCGAAGAAATAACGCTAACAGTTCAAGAGGAGCCGGTGCCAAATTATCCAGAGCCTGAACTTCCAACAAGCTACTGGACACGCCCCATAGACGCGCAAAATCACGAGTGGTACAAGATTTCTGGAAACTGGCTGCAGAGCTCAAGCTACGCTCCTTACAGCCAAGCTCCGGAAACCGCGCACATAGTTTGGACCAAGCCTCTAACGTTCGGAGGCCTCGTTGGAGGAGAATTAGGCGACACTTCATATCATTGCGGAAACGCATATGAAGGCAAATGGTGGCCGCCAGTAATCATCGGCGGAATACTCTACTACAACGAGTGGCCATCAAGCATGGCATACGACGAAAAAATGGGCATGGCAACCTACTATATGCCTGGAGTCTATGCAGTGGACGTGCGGACAGGGGAGGAGATATGGTACAACCCCAACATCAGGATAGACTTCGGCCAAGTATACCGATACGATTCACCAAACCAGCATGGAGCCTTCGCATACTTGTGGCGGGCTGAAGGTACCACTTGGATGTGCTATGATGCTTGGACTGGAAGATGGCTTTTCAACGTAACAAACGTGCCTGGAACGGTAGGCTTGTTCGGATCACCATGGATTTTCGGTCCGAAAGGGGAGATACTGATGCCTGTGCTTGGACCACCTTATGCAGCCTTCTTTGGTATGCCATATACTTGGTTGGCTATGTGGAACCCGATGGCTATACCGGAACTAACTGGCGCAGCGGATATTCCAGGCGCTGCGTTAAACGGAACTGCAGGCGCAATGTGGAGGCCCTACAATAAAGTTGTTGACGCCAAAGATGGATACATATGGAACGTTACGCTTTCAGAGCCAATAAGTGGGTCCATAACGTGGGTCGTTGACAACTATAACCCCGATAGACTATTAATTTCAAACCTTCCAAGTTTTCTCACATACACTCCAATAGAGAACTTCACAGTGTACTGCGTAAGCATTAAGTCAGGCCAGGAGGGCAGTATACTATGGAAGAAAACCTACTATGCCTCTGACTTCGTGTCCGGCGGAGGCATAAGTCTAAACATGGGCGCCATAAGCCTTAAAGACAAAGTTTTCACAGTTTGGTGTCCTCAAACTAGGCAGCATTGGGGCTTCAGTCTTGAAAACGGTGCAAAACTATGGGGTCCAACACAATCTCAAGCATCCTGGGACTTCACAGTAGCCACAACCCATGCCATTGCCTATGGCAGACTCTTCTCATTCGGCATGGCAGGAGTGCTTTACTGTTATAATGTTAGCACTGGCGAACTACTATGGACAAGTCCAGTGCCCGTTCCCTACCTCAGCGAGTCAAAATGGAGCGGCAACTATCCTGCATGCACAATTCTCATAGCAGACGAAAAAATCTACCTATTCACAGGCGAACACTCCCCCGACGATCCTAAGGAAAGAGGCAGTCCCATTGCATGTGTAGACATAAATGGAAACATGCTTTGGCGCATACCCTTCTACGCTTCCCACTGGGCAGCAAACCCGGCTATAGCAGACGGCTACCTTGTCTACATGAACGCATACGACCTCCGCATATACGCTTTTGGCAAAGGTTTAACAGAGACAACGGTCTCCGTTCAAAATGACGTGGTTGCAAAGGGCTCCAGCATACTCATAAAGGGCACTGTTACTGACTTGTCTCCGGCTGTTAAGGGCACTCCATGCGTTTCAGACGATGACATGAGCAGCTGGATGGAATATTTGGTTATGCAGAAGCCCATGCCTCAAACCGTTAAAGGCGTTTCTGTGGAAGTTTACGCCATAGCCGAAGATGGAACAACAACAAAAATAGGTACAGCCACAACAGACCCGCTTAACGGCGGAATATTCAGCATCCTATGGACACCACCAGAGAAAGGCAAATACACCATCAGCGCTGTCTTTGGAGGAAGCAAATCCTACTGGGAATCCTACACATCAACAGCCATAGCCGTAACAGAAGCCCCTGCGCCGTCTGCAACAGCTGAGCAGGCTGAAGCAACGCAGTCTTCAGTTGAAGCTCTACAGCAAGCCATACAACCACTAATAACAGCCCTAATAGTGCTTGTTGTCATAGCAATAGTCATAGGCATATACAGCATCTACGATCACAGAAGGCTGAAGAAGGCAGCATAAGGCTCTCGCCACACCACAAATCCCCCCTTTTTATGATTTTCCTCTTGAAACTAAAATAGATTATATTCATGGTTTAACTCTTAAAGTATTATTGTTTCTTGAAAACTTTTAATACTCAAAGAGGTATTCTAAATAGACAAGAAAAGCTTTCTAGATCACAAGTGGTAAAAATGTCTAAAAAGAAGGAAAAAGGGAAAAAGGAGAAAAGTTGGAAGGAAAGACTGCGTGAGAGACAAATAAAACACCAAAGAGCCCTAGAAGCTTATCGGGTGCAGAGAGAAATAGAAGCTGAAAGAAAGCCGCGGAAGCGGCCAAAAGACATAATACTTATGGCATTTTGCCTACTTGTCCTAATATTTGGGGTTTACGGGGTTTGGCAATTTACAAGACCCTCTACACCCCCAGAAGAAATTTCGCCGTCACAGACGCCGCCGCAAACCTCTTCTTATGAAGCTATTTACATCAAAAGTAATGGAACAATCTACCCTTCAACCGCGCCCATTTCAAACCTTAGAAACACCTATTACACTTTCAGAGCCGATATTGATTATCCAATTGTGGTAGAGAGAGACAACATCATAATTGATGGAGCAGGCTACACTATTCAAGGAAAAGGAATTGACGGCTCAAAAGGAATAGACCTAACTAGAAGAGTTAACGTTACAGTGAAAAATGTGCAGATTAAGGGCTTCAGCTACGGCGTCTATATGGACCGGGCATCTGGCAATGTTATTTCCAAAAATAATCTAACGAACAACTATTGTGGCGTTTGGCTCACATATTTTTCCAACAACAACAAAATTATCTCAAATATAATAACAAATACAACACTCAGCGAAGGTTACGGCATCTGGTTAAAAAACTCCTCAGAAAACAACATAGTTGGAAATAAAATCACGTTATACACATACGGGGTCTATGTAGGATCTTCAAGCAAAAACACGTTTTCTGAAAACAATATAGCAAATAATACTTTAGGCATTTACCTTTATTCCTCCGTTAACAACACGATTTCTGCAAACATCGTGGCAAACAACAGAAATGGCGTTCACTTCCTTCAGTCTTCTAACAACACCGTAGATGGAAACACCATAGCAAATAACACCTATGGAATAGGCTTTGATTCTTCTTCAAACAACATAATTTACCATAACAACTTCATAGATAACTCTGAACAGGTGTACAGTTATACTTCAAAAAATATTTGGGATCACGGTTATCCTGATGGAGGCAACTACTGGAGCGACTATAACGGCGCAGATGGAGATGGAGACGGCATAGGCGACACACAATATTTCATTGACGACGATAATCAAGATAGATACCCGCTTATGAGTCTAAAGCGTTAGTCGCCAACACTATTAAGGTAGCTTCAAGCTCTTTCGTTAAAACCACATTCATCTTTTAAGCACGCATATGCGACATTTTTAGCAAGAGGTATGGATGAAAGAAGTAGCGCCATGAACGCTGAATATTCTTTTTCAGATTTCTTCTTTCGTGTTTTTAAGTACTTGCATAGTTCAAGTCTTGTTGTTATTAATTTTGTCGTTGAAAGCATAAATATTCGAGTTCAGTCAACATTGTAAATATCGGAGAGTGAAGTAAACGGCTGTTGCAGCGCTAATAAATCCACCTTTACCAGGGGGAGGCTATCGCCATCAACCATATATCCCCATAGGACTAGCTTATCTAGCTGCTGTCCTCGAAAAAAGCGGTTGTAAAGTAAAGGTGTTTGACTGCATGGCTCTTCAAATGGGTTTTGAAGAGATTAAATCTAAGATTTCATCCTTGAAGCCTTATATTGTCGGCATAACTTCAATGACGCCAACAATAGAGTCTGCTATAAAAACCGCTGCCATAGTGAAAGAAGCACATCCGGAAGCACTTGTTATTTTAGGCGGGGTTCATCCCACATTCATGGATAAGGAAATACTTCAAAAAGCTAGCGACGTGGACGCTATAGTGCGTGGAGAAGGGGAGCAGACTATTGTTGAAATAGCTTCAGTTCTAGCTCATGGTGAGAAGCTTACAGAAATTGCAGGAATAACCTTTAAGGAAAATGGTAAAATTGTCAGGACACCTGATAGGCCTTATATTGAAGACTTGGATGGGCTTCCCACTCCAGCATTTAAGCACTTCCCGCTAGAAAGGTACAAGGTTTTCGGCAGGAGAATTTTACCAATAGTTTCAAGCCGCGGCTGTCCTTTCCAATGTTCTTTTTGCGTCACTTCCAGGTTTTTTGGTAGAAAAGTTCGCATGAGAAGCCCAAAAAATGTTGTGGACGAAATTGACCTGCTAATAAAGGAGTATAGGGCTGAAGCTATAACTTTCTACGATGACACATTCACCTATGACAAGAAAAGGGTTGAAGGAATCTGTGATGAAATTTTAGGAAGAGGGATTGATGTATCTTGGGACTGTCAAACAAGAGCTGATCAGGTTTCTCCTGAACTCTTAGCAAAAATGAGGAGGGCTGGCTGTGAAGTTATAACCTTGGGTGTCGAATCAGCCTCTCAAAACGTGCTTAAGGCTGTGGGGAAGGGAACAACCATTAAGCAAAACGAGGATGCAGTCAAAATGATAAAAAAGGCTGGCATTTCAGTGGTCACTTCAGTTATAGTGGGGTATCCCGGGGAAAATGTAGAAAGTGTGCGTCAGACTTTAGATTTTTTGAAGAGGTTGAAACCTGACGATGCATATGTATGCGTGGCTACGCCTTACCCTGGTACTGAACTCTACAGGCTTGTTAAAGAGAAGGGGTGGGAGATGGTGCAGGACTATAGCAAATATGACACTTTGACTCCAGTTTTTGAAAATCCGTTAATATCTAAAGAAGAGATTTTGGAAATGAGAAGGAAATTCTATGACGGATTTTACTCTCCAATATATATTTTAAGGCAAGCATTTAAGGGCGGTTTCTATAACCGAATATTGGCTAGAATAGCCGTAAACCACTTTATTTGGCGTTTAAAATCAGCCTTTAAGGTAAAACTCGCTAAAGGCTAATTTTTGAGGTTGGAGAAATTATGGATCCTCAATAATTGTTTTCAATTTCGTTTGCGGACTGTGCTATTTTAGCCGTTTAAACTAATTGCCATTTTACTGCTTGGTTAAAAGATCTCGGTAGCCAATATGGTATAATTTGGAAAAAGGCTTTAATAGTATCTGAGATGACTTCAAATGCTTAGAGGTTTAAGCAGTGAACTGGGAAGTGAAACAGGGAAAAGTTGTCAGCCGAAAAGGAGTTGTTGCGCTCGGCATAGTGTGTATTGCTTTTGCAGCTGGCTTAGTAAGCACTATTATAATGATAAATGATTTAAAGCGCCAGATTGCGGAAAAAAGTGACGCGTTTGATTCGCTGAATTCTCAGTTAACTTCTATTCAAAGGCTTGTATTGACGTATGCCCATTACCTTAACGAGAGCAACAGCGAGATAGCAGCATTGAACGATCAAATTTCATTTCTAAAAGCACAGATATCAGTCCTTAACAACTATCTCATGTTGAATGCCTCCGAATATTTAGTATACGGTCAAACTTTGAGCCTAAACGCAAGCAGTTACGCTGTCCTTTGGAATAGTTCCCTGCCTTATGCAGGATATGTTGCGGCTTACATCCAATCTTCCAGCAACACAACCTACGTGCAAGTGGTTTACTCTGCGTTTCAAGTGAACTTTAACAGTACCATAACTGTTGGAGAATATGGCGTTGCGGCTTTTCCAGTATTGCCAGCGGCTGTGGAGGTTAGGATTGGTAACAGAGATTTAGCAGAATCAGTGAACGTAACGGTAAATCTTGTTTATTGCTATTGAATGTTAAATTCGCTTTTTCTCTACTTCTATTCCTTCCGCATTCAATTTAATTGAGGGCAAAATCCGCATTCAATCACTTGTATTCAATCTTGAAGTATATCCTTAGATTTGCTGAGTCGAGGTGTGCGAATTAAAAGTTAAGTGCTATTGAAAGAATGGTGGGATTCTACCTCTTGTTAATGGGGTTTTGAGAGTTGGGATTAGGTTTAGGTAAATCTTATATATGTGCTAAAAATGATTCTAAGTTTGCCTATAAAATATAGGAGACAGAAAGATGGTTGGAAAAAAACTTGTGACATCAGTTTTGGTGCTGCTAATGACTTTGACCATGGTCTTAGCCTTTGTCAGTCATGCCAATGCTCAAGTTGACTACGTTGAATGGGAGACTTTTGCTTACATTATTGTTACTCCTAATCCTGTGGGGGTAAACCAGCAATTGATTGTTATATTTAGAATCGACAAAACTTATCCGGGAGGCACCTTAGTAGGACCGTTCTGGGAAGGCTTTACCGTGAGGATTACGCGGCCTGATGGAAACACTGAAGAGAAAACTGGCTTGAAGGCTGATGCAACAGGTGGCAGCTGGTTTATTTATAAACCGACCATGATTGGCACCTATAAGTTTCAGACGTTCTTCCCAGGGCAATGGGTGAACACTACAACACCTAAGCGTTGGTATAAGCCCAGCCAAAGCAAAATATTAGAAATTACCGTACAGCAAGAGGAAGTGCAGCCATATCCAGATGTACCGTTACCAACTGATTACTGGACTCGCCCAATTTATGGTGAAATCAAAAATGCTTGGCAAATCGCAGACAACTGGCCTATGAAGGGCTACGATTACCAATATCGCGGTTTTGCCGGCGCTACCGCTTTTGCACCATACACTTCTGCACCTAACAGCTCTCACATAATGTGGACTAGGCAACTATGGTTTGGAGGCGTTGGCGGTGGACCCTTTGGAGATAAAGAATATTACACAGGGTTATCCTATGAGCAACCCTATGAGCCCATAATCATTAATGGGAGGATAATCTACACTGAGCATGATCCAGCCGCTTCTACCAACATCATAGGTACCCGTTGCCTAGACTTATACACCGGTGAGCAAATATGGTTCCTAGATGGCGTCACTATAGACTTTGCCCAGATATATGACATTGAAAATCCCAATGAACACGGCCTTATTGCACATCTTTGGAGCACTACTGGTCCAGCTACTAACGGCACATGGACAATGTACGATGCATTTACAGGGAAAAAAATATTGACTATTAAAAACGTGGTTTGGGGAGGCTCGCAACTAGTGGGTGGAACAACTAGATTTGGCCCCAAAGGCGAACTTATAGCCTACAGCATTAATAATGTGCAAAAGCGGTTCATTGTCTGGAACTCAAGTAAGGCTATATTCGCTGCCTTCCCATGGATTGGCGGCGTAGAGGGCGCCATCTACAGCCCAGCTGCGGGAGCAGTGATAGATGGAAAACTAGGTATACAATTGAATGTCTCAATACCTGCTTACTTGCCGTTCCTTAGCACTGGATATCCTTTGCTGGGAGGTGAAGGCGTAATAATTGCAAATTATCAATACAGCAATGTGTACCCAAACATCTACAGATTTGTTGGTTTCAATGCAACGACAGGGGTAGTCTTATGGGATAAAAACGTGACAGACGTTTATGGAACGTGGCTAAGGTTAAGCCAGAACGTGGGCGACGGCATCTTCGTCTTGTTCGATGAAGCCACCATGAAACTTCATGCTTTTGATGTTAAAACAGGGAACAGAGTATGGGTGAGCGAGCCCCTTAACACTCTCGGCGAAAACCCATCTGACTTTGCCACTTTCACCAGGGATTATCACATAGCCTATGGCAAGGTTTACACGGCGGGCTACGATGGTCATGTGCGCGCCTTTGACGCAAAAACTGGACAGCTTGCCTGGGACTTCTACTTTGGCACTTCAGGCTTCGAAACGGCTTATGGCACTTGGCCAGTCTACAACGGCTTCACCATAGCAGACGGCAAGATATACGTTTCTAACGATGAGCATTCTCCTGACTCCGTCCTGTGGAGAGGAGGCAAGCTGGTTTGCCTAGACGCTGAAAAGGGCACTTTACTATGGAGCATATCTGGAATGTTCCGCATGCCTGCAATTTCAGATGGCTACCTCACTGCAGTCAACTCCTATGACGGGCGGATATACACTTTTGGCAAGGGTCCAAGTAAAACCACGGTAGAAGCGCCTATGACGGCTATAACGCTTGGATCCAGCTTGGTGATACGGGGCACTGTTACCGATGAGTCTCCAGCTCAGAAGGGTACGCCGTGCGTTGCTAAGGATAGCATGGGCGGTTGGATGGAGTATTTGCATATGCAGAAGCCTATTCCTGCTGAGGTTAAGGGTGTGCCTGTAGAATTATACGCCATATATCCAGACGGCTCCTACAAATACATAGACACGGTTACAACTGATCCCATGGCTGGAGGCGTCTATGGCTTAGCATGGAAACCGCCGGAGGAAGGCACATACACCATAATCGCCGTGTTTAAGGGAGATGAATCCTACGGAAGTTCAAGCGCAGGAACAGTCATACATGTAACAGCAGCCCCGCCTGAATCAGCTACAGCTGAGCAGGCTGAAGCAACGCAGTCTTCAATTGAGGCTCTACAGCAAGCCATGCAAGCCATGCAACCGCTGGTAACAGCTCTAATAGTGCTTGTTGTCATTGCAATAATCATAGGCATATACAGCATCTACGACCACAGAAAACTAAAGAAATAACCCAGCCAAACCACTAATCCATTTCCTTCCCCTTTTTTATTAAAGACGTGTTCTAGAAAGCTTGCTTAACGTTTTACAAGCTCTAATCTTCTATCCCATAGTTGCTTAATATCCACAACTCAAGAGCTAAGTTGCTCAAGTTTTTCGCCTAGATCCTGACTTGCCTTGAGTTAGTATTTAAGCAGATCTTCACTGGAAAAACTTAAAAAGAATGGCAGTCATAAAGATTACCGGCATGTAATTGTAGGAGAGAAAAGAATGGAAACGCATAGAAACAAAAATTGAAGGCTATTGCTTCGGCTCTAATTCTTGTGATGGTTACACTTATGGCAGGCGTTTCATCCGCCGTTGCTCAGGAGGTTCCTGAAAGACCAACATACGCCTTTATTAGTGTTGCGCCTAATCCTGTGGGTGTTAATCAGCCTGTGAGTGTTATGTTTTGGCTTGATAGTGCTCCGCCCACGGCTGCAGGCGCCCTTGGTGATCGTTGGGAGAACATGACTGTGAAGATCACCAAGCCTGACGGCTCAACCGAAACTAAGGGGCCTTACAGGTCTGACGCTGTGGGAGGCGCCTACTTCGTGTACAAGCCTACAGCCACAGGCACATACAAATTTCAAATGTTCTTCCCAGGGCAGACCATTGCAGGCGTATACTACAAGCCAAGTCAAAGCCGCATAGTTGAATTAACAGTCCAGCAAGAACCGGTAGAGGCGTGGCCGGACCTACCACTTCCAACAAGCTACTGGACCAGGCCCATAAATGCTGAACTCCGCCTATGGTACCAAATAGGGGGAAACTGGCTAATGCCAGCCTACAACACTCTAGTTCGGCCTTTCGACACTGGCGGAGCCTTCAACCCATATACCGCTGCCCCTGAATCTCCCCACATACTATGGACTAAAGAGTTAACCTTCGGAGGCATAGTTGGCGGAGAATTCGGCTACGGCGCAAACTACTACACAGGAATGAGCTACGAAATGAAATTCACCCCACCAACAATAATCAGCGGAAGACTATACTACAATGATCCTAGTTATCCAAGGGATACCTTCTACTGTGTTGATTTGAGAACGGGAGAATTACTATGGAAACAGACAGTTCCAGTGGTTTCCCCGCCACCCGCCAGCATTGGAGGGATAATGCCGGGAAACATACCTATAACCTTAGGTCAAATATACGAGTATGATTCGCCATTAATGCACATATGTTAAAATGTCCGTATTTTGTTATACCAACACATAACAAAATTATAACAAAATGAGTTTTGTCGACAAAACTCGCTTTTCTTATTGGAAATTTCCATTATTTTTCTTTGTCGACAAACAAAATTGTCGACAATTTTCAAGAAATTTGTTAGGCATACCTCCTCCATACGCATTGTTAGCTAACAGCTTTTTTTATGCTTCAATATGCCTTAAAGCATACTCTAAATGCCTAACAGGGCTTTCTCTCCTTCTATTTCCAATTCATAATCAATTTTACATTCAATTCCTTTTTGTAGTTTTATTAGTGCTGGTTTAATGTCAAAAATTGAATCCATTGACATAATCTGTTCTATTTCTCTGTCTATTGTTTCTTTAATGAACCTAAGTTCTTTAGCTCTATTCTCCGAATTTTTAGAAAGCTCTTCAAGTTCTAAATGCATTTCCATATTTTTCTCTTTCAACGATTCATTTTCCATTTTTAGCCTTTCATTTTCTCTAATAACTTCCTCTGCTCTGTTTGTTTTAGATTTCAATTCTTCTATGAATTCATTTAATCTTTTAATCTCAGAATCCTTTTCTTCAAGGCTTTTAACTAAATCATCAATAGGTGAATTCTTATACCTATCCAATTCTTCAACAACATTATTATGATATTCCTTCAAGGCTTTATGTTCACTTTCCAATGTTTGATATTTAGTTTTCCATGATTCATTTTCCTTAGATAACAGTTCTAAACTCTTTCTTAATTGCTCATTTTCATTTTTCAATGTTTGCATTTCCTTTTTGTGCTCTTCTCTCTCTGCTTTAAGAAAATTCTGATATTCTGATTGGACTTCTTTACGAATATGCCTTTCAATTGTTTGTTTCATTGGTAAAACAATTTTCTCTCCTTTAGAAGCATAATAGGCTTTCATTGCTTCAAAAATTGTTTTAATGCCTCTCTTTTCTTTATAATCCTTTATAGCTTCATATTCCAAATCTGGAATCCTTATTTGTGGATATTTCTTAGATTCACTTTCTGTTTTCATTTTCCAATACCTCAACATAAAAAGCTGGAATTATTGTAACTATCCAATCAGTCAATGTAAGAATGAATAGACTCCAAAATATTGGATTTAAACACGAAAGACACGCAAACATAAAGGCAACAATGAAAAGCAATAATCCCGTCTTGCACATCTTCATTCTAATTCTAAAAATCTTTTTCCTCTTCATGGTATTCACCTATAACAAACAACAATGAGAATAAAATCCATGCAATCAAAAAACCAATAGAAAAGCCAAACCAAAAACAGAAGTCAATCATTTAAATCCCAGCTTCTTGAACGCCCTTCGCTACGCTATATAATAGCAGAACAAAAATAATGAGAACAAATAGAACTACAACAATTCTATAAACTAAATCCATACTCTCCCCTTCTTTATTTGCACTCTACAAGTTTCCCATCTGGCATTCTATGATGAAATTCGCTTTTAGCATAATGTTTAATGAAATCCTCAATAGCCATTTTAACAACTTTATGAAGGCAACTTATCCCTTTAATTTCCATAATCTCTAAAAGAGCCCTATGCTCTGAATCTTTCAAACTAACAGTTATCTGCTTCATATTTTACACCGCAATAATTTAAATTAACTTAAAAAATAAAGATTTTGACTTTTTCATTTAAAACTTTCCAATAAACGAATAATGGAAAAATTAACACAATTTTGTAAATTGAAATAGAAAAAGAATGGAAAAATAAAGGTTATTTCATTGAACAACTGCAAATTTCAACGTTTTTTTAACGTCATCATCTGCATAGGCTTTCTCTATTTCAACATCCACCAAATCGCCTTCATTGATTCCTTTAAGCCTATCCAATGGTATCACTAATCCACCTTTTTCGACTTTAATAACAAATTCCTTTTTCATTTTCCATGCCTCAGAAAATAGATTTAGAATAAAACCAATTTAAAGTTTACCTATCAGAGATAATCAAAAAACATCCTTTTCCAACATTTTATGATATTTTTCCAATATTTCATGATAATTTTAACGAATTTCTGCTTCAACCATCTGATTCATTAATGTTTAAACAAAAAATAAAATCTTTAAACTTTTACATTTTTCTATAAAGAAAAAATGGGTGAATAACGCATTTTTCTACGACTGACATCCCCCCTATGTCCTTCGTAAAATTTTGCTAATTAACTAATATCAATGGCTAAAATCCATTCTAGCAAAGCATTCCTAACACGCTTACTTTTCCCTTTCATTTTCCTAAGCCTCAGTTTTATCCTCTCTCCTCAATTTCTCAATAGCATATTCAAAAGCATGACTTTTATGAGCAAATCTTTTAGCCTCAACTTGGGATTCAATCCATTTTAATAAATCCTCATCAATACTTATGGAAATTGTCTTTTTCTTTCCCATATTATCACCTATTGTAGGCTATTGCAACACAATACTTAAATAACTTGCTATTGTATTCTATTGTGGTGCAATAGTATGCAACAGATAAAAACCATTCAAATATTGAAACCTCAAACCCAAATTCCCTTAGAAAAATCTGTTAGAAAAGAAAAGAAGATAGGAAGACCTCAAGCATTAACAAAAGAAGACTTAATCAATGCCATAAGGCTTTATGCCACAACATCACCCTATGAATTAGCTGAGAATCTGCACATAAGCCATATGACTGTTTACCGAAAATTAAAGGAAATTCCAAAAGAAACCATTATTCAGATTTTCAATGAGTTAGGGCAAACAGAGTTAAAGCCTTATCAGATGACGTATGAAGGATTTTTAACCATTCCAGAAATTCAGAAATTTAAAACAATATTGGAAAGAAAAGAAATTAGTAAAAGATATAGAAATAGTCTTTTGCGTTATTTTTGGCATCTCTGCGTCTTTCTAAGAAGACATCCAAATAAATTGACTATTGAGGAATGTGCTAATTTCCTTTCTGAAATTAAGAACAAAAAGATAAAGGGATTAAGCAGGTATCAGGTAAAGCAGAGCATACGTTCATGGTTTCAATTGATTCATGGAGTAAACAGCGAAACATTAAATTCTAAAGGCATTGATGGAGAGGTTGAATATCATTTAGGTTCTAAAGCCTATGACCGATTAACAAGAGAACAACGCCATGCCTTCATTAAAGCATTAAAAGAAATCATAGAAAACGATAAAGACGAAAAACCCTTCATAGACGCATGGATTAGCCTTCCCTACTTCCTCTATTATACTGCAACACGAATAAACGCAACATTGGATGCTTACATTGAAAACATTGAAAGATATAACGATAAATGGGTTATAACAGTTGTTGATAAAGGAAGGCATAAGAAAGGGCGAAAGAAATGGAGAAAACTCATCATTGGAGAATTAAAAGAAAAACTTGAAAAGAATTTAGAATCAAGAGGAAACCCAGAACAAGGAAGGCTATTTCCATTCAGCTATATTAAAGTGATAAATGTTTTCATGAAGGCTTATGAAAAAGCTGGTATTCCAAAACCAGAACAAACATGCCATATATGGCGTCATACTTCTGCACAAGACTTCTTAGACGCCACCAATTGGAATTATGAGTTATGTGCTCAAACATTAGGATGGGAAGACACAAGAACATTAAAGAAATGCTATGGAGCAATAACCGAAACCCAAAAAGAAATTATCCTTAGAAGAGCAATGGGAGAACCAATAAAAGAAAAAAGAAAACAATTCAAATTCTAAAAGGTGAAATCCTTAATGAATTTTCCATTACGCCTTTATCTCTACCTAATTCTATGGAAATATGGAAAGCTCAAATACTATAACACAATGGCAAAAATCTACACCATATAAAATTTCCATTTCTCATTTTTCCAATACCCATTTTCGTTTTACACATACTCATTTTAAAATTGAATATCACTAACAGACTAAATCAAATAGCCTTATACATAACAAAATTCCTTAGTGTTTTTCAACAAAATATGGTTAATTTTGTTATAAACTAGGTTTCGCCAAACCAACATGGAGCCCAAGCATACCTATGGAGTTGCACCACAAGCGACTGGAAGATGTATGACGCCTTCACTGGAACCCTACTGGTAACCCTTGAAAACGCATCCATAACAGTCGGCGGCTTCACCACCAATGTTGGCTTCGGACCTCATGGCGAATTAATAGCTTATATGCTTAACGGCCAAACCAATAGGCTGATAATGTGGAACTCAACGTTGGCCCTCACCAAACAGTGGATTTCGTTCTGGTCGATGGTGCCAGGGTTCGGACCGACAATTACTATGATGTGGAGACCTGGTTTCTCTGGTTTCACTGAGCTTAACTGGAATGATGGGATACAATGGAATGTTTCAATACCTGATGTTCCGGGACAGCAATCATTAAGCTTTGTTGACTATGAGGATGGTGTAATACTTGCCGAGTCAGTATTACCAGGGGATCCTTATCCCACATTCGTCCATATAGGCTACAACGCTACTACAGGAGGTGAGATTTGGCGCCAAAACAGAACAAACTACGGTTTCGGCTTCGCTGGTCCTGGCATGCCCGGGCTTCTCTGGCTAAACAATCCATTGCCACGCGAAGGTGTTTACGCTTTCTTCCAGAAAGAAAAAATGCAGTGGCATGTTTTCGATGTGAAAACAGGAAACAAGCGTTTCTCCACCAATCCATTAGGTGAGTTTACTAACACTGACTGGAGCATGTACGATTGGCCTGCAGATGAGACATGTGTTATCGGGCCTTCAAATCCTTGAAGGTTATCTTGCCTATCATGGTTGACAGCCTAGAGTTTAGCCTCTCAACCGAGCTTCTCAGCTTATAGAGCTTCCTAAGCCTTTCGGGTCTATGAAGCCTAAACCTGTTGTCAACCCTTAACAGACCCTTCACTCATTTCCTCTGGTTTTCAGGGTATGGCATGACCGGCTCTGCGCCTAAAGTCCTTATGAATTCCCGTATCCCGCGGCTTGAGTACGTCCCTGACCTTCTCTAGAGACTCGAAATCCGCAACAACCACTAAACAAACCTTACATAGGTATCATAAAAAGAATTTTGAACTAAGCATGCGCCGCACCTTGAAGATTTAAAAAACAGAAGGATTGTAAATCAATCAAAACAGAGTAACGCCCGAAAACTCATTTTTATGTTAACTTTCGGTCATTGTAAACCAATAGGTAATTAAACGCCTCTCATAATTATGTAAATCCTGCAAACTAAAGGATTAGAAATGAGATTAAGCAAAAAGGCCCTTCGATATTTAAGATGGATCGTCAAAACAATGTTTCTTTTCCTTTTCGTAGTGCCTTTGTCCTACATCCTCATGGGGCAACTGGTTGAGGTGAGAAGTTTCTTTTACTCAGAACCCATTGCAACTGTACCAATTACTCAGTCGCCAGACAGTATATGGCTAAGTTATTATGGTAATGTAAACCCTGGATTGTGGATTTTAGAACCCTTCGGCGGGCTGCAAGTTCTGCTTACTGGACGGGTTGAACCTCATCTCTTAATTCCAACAATTGTCGCCATTCTAATTTTTATTGTAATTATAGTTCTTTTGGGAAATGTTTTTTGCAGTTGGGCATGCCCTATAGGTACCATTATAGACAGCTTTGACATGGTTGTGGGGAAATTTTTCCCAAAAATTGAAGCCAAAAGAGAAAAGAGACGCTTGCAATTTAACCAAAGCAGAAAGAAAAAGAAACAGACTCGTGGAGCATGTTTTATATGCCCGCTGCACATGGAATTGATGGGTAAGAACGAAATTTTGGCAAAAGGGATTACGGTGTCCGCTCTTGTTGCAACCATTTTTCTTAGATTTCCAGTTTTTTGTGTTGTTTGCCCTATAGGAATAGTGACAAGGGGAATGATACACCTTAAAAGCATTAAAACCGCATTGGCTGTTAAAGGGACACAGCTTATATTATGGCTTGAAACGTTCACAATTCCAGCTTTAGCCTTAATTCTAAGTTTAAAGGAAAGAAGGTACTGGTGTAGACATCTTTGCCCTGTAGGAGTTTTTCTAGGCGCAATTGGCACTTTAAACCCGCTTATAAAACCAAGGGTAAGGGAGAGCGAATGCGTTATGTATGGATGCCCTGAGAAATGTGAAGACTATCATGTAGATTATTGCGCCATGTGCCGCTTGTTAGACAACAAGAAGTGTGAAAAAGTGTGTCCTGTTGACATTAATCTAGTTGATCACGGCTCACTTGCCCGCTGTACCAAATGCCTAGAGTGCTACATAGCATGCGATTATAACGCTATTGCCATTAACTTTTTAGGTAAACCTGAAATTGTTAAGTTGATTAGACGAAGAAAAGTTTCAGCGTGAGATCATTAACTTTGGATTTAAAATTAAGAAACCCAACGTCCTTAAAACTTACCATGTTTAATTTTATTTTGGGGTTTTCTTGCACACTTCTGAAGCTAGCTTTATAGAGGGTTTGAAGGATAAAATATACAATAAGCTTTCCTCAAAAGGTCGGACAACAGTGATTCGTTTAGATTTGGTTGTAAAATCAAGGTGATTATATGTGAAAAAGTTGAATGTGGCTGTATTTAACACGCAACCCCCTCACTTATACCGTGGAGGAGTGGAACGTCGCATAATTGAAGTGGGTAAAAGGCTAAGAGGCAAAGTTAACACAAGGATTTATAGTGGTACAAAAGCGGGATTTAACAAAGTCACGATCGTTGATGGAACAGTTTTAGTTCCATGCTTCTCCACGGACAAGTTTTTCCCTGTGGATAATTGGTTTTTTAACATAAGCATCTCAAAAATGTATGATTCAATTAAGGCTGATGTTTATGAGGCGCATACGGTTAGCGGCTACGGATTTCTGAGGGCTCTTAGAAAGCAGAAAGCTGTCAAACCCTTTATACAAACAATTCACGGAGTTCTCGCTGATGAATACCTTCAATCATTTAAAACATTCTCTCCAACACTACGGACAAGGCTTTCCCACTTTTTCATGCGACACCTTTCAAAAATTGAAATGGATTCAGCCATAAATGCAACTTTAATAGTTACCGTAAGCAAATATTCATGCAGGAAAATAGTTCAGCTATATGGTGTTGAAGAAGCCAAGATACGAATAGTGTCCAATGGCGTTGACCCTGAAAAATTCAAACCATCACGGGATTCTGAAAAAATTAAGCATAAAATAGGTGCAGATGATAGACAATGTGTTCTTTTTGTCGGCAACCTTGTACCTAGAAAGGGATTACACTTTCTAATCGAAGCAGCTAAATATGTTGTTAAAGAAGACGGGGAAGTCAAGTTTATAGTTGCTGGAGAAGGCCCCCTAAAAAACAATTTGATATGGTACGCAAAAACGCAAAGAGTTTTAGGAAACTTTATTTTTCTAGGAAATGTCCCTGAGGATATGCTTCCCGCGTTGTACAACTGTAGCGACCTAGTTGTTCTACCATCAATTCAGGAGGGACAAGGTATTACATTGTTAGAGGCACAAGCCACAGCCAAGCCTGTGATTGCCTTTGATGTTGGTGCAGTCAGCGAAGTTGTAGTGAACAAAAAAACAGGACTTTTAACTAAACCAAACAGTTATGAGCTTGCGAACGCCATTTTGAGTCTTCTATCAGATAGATCCTTAAGAGAAAAAATGGGGAAATGTGGCAGGAAATTCGTTTGCAATAATTTTTCTTGGGATTCATGTGCTCAAAAAATGCTCCATGTTTATCATGAGGCGTTAGAAATTGCTAGCTGAAAGAATTAGTAAATAATAACGCGCATGCTACCTTCTTGATTTTGCAGCAAGATAAATGCCTGGAAGAATTAAGAAAGCACACCAATGATCTGGGTTATGAGGTCCTATAATCTCCATCCATGTTGTCGGTTGTTTGTAATATCCACCGGCGACCGCATATAATATCAGCATAAGGATGAAATATCCGCTGAAGGCCGTGAGCGCATATCCAAGTTTACGTTTGTCGACTCCGCTTGGTTCACCCTTAACTGCGGGCATAACCACCTTAAGGACGAAGATAGCTACCAGCAGAAGCCCAGCAACGGTTATCGTAAAGCTTGCCGCTGCAATAGGGTTATAGATGATCTTTATTCCTGGTTGAGCCCTCTCAGGCCAATAAACCAGAGTGGCTACCCAGCACATTACATAGTTCCACCAGAACATTGCAAAGAGGTAGCCTACCCCCGTTAGGCTAGCCCATTTGGCTATTTCATTAGCTGATCCTTTTTGGATGATTCTTAATCCAAGTTTGAATATGAGGGGTGTTATGACGACGACCATGGCTAGACATGCCAGCCCCGCTACCAGAAAAACAATTATCCACGGAGGCGGTGGCTCGAAATACCAGAGGTTCCTGCTTTCAGCGATTGGATACACGAATCCTAGGAAAGCTGAAGGCGCATAGGTTAGAACGTAAAGCCCCTCAAGTAGTATGGCTGCGCCGGCTTTGCCCCTAATTCTACTTAAGGCCGCTGATCCATCCTTCATGAATATGGCTGCAGCGTATACCGCCAGGATTCCCGCTATCCATCTGAACACTATGCCTGCGGAAAGCCCAAGCTCGCTAGAGTAGTATGTGACTATCCACCATGTCTCCATAAGCAATTCCCTGTAGATGGGAAAATTGAGTATCAACATGGGAGAATATATCGAGGTGACGTAGAGCCAATAACTTCCTAGGACAAAGTAAAGCAGCACCACAATGAAAATTGAAGTTTTAAAAAAGGCGCTGTTCAGCAAACTTGCCTCCTCGTACTCGACCATGAAGGCACCAAACCCTTAAGCTACTAAAGATAGCTATATAAATTGTTTCAAGGAAACCCTTATGCAAAGCCAAAAGTTTTATTCTCCAGCGGACATAACATAAATGGGAGTCTTATGTCAAGTGAGAAGATCAGCCTTCTTGGAAGATCCTCCTTTAGGCTTATTGTTCTCATCGTAGTGCTTGCCTATTTCGCTGTTGGATGTTATTGGCTAACGGTTACCTATCAATGGAGCCTAAGTATGGGCGTGGAATTTGATGCTTATCAAAAGATAATCAAGGAATTCTGGTGGCTAGTCGCCTTCTATTCCAGCGAGCTAGGCGGCTCCGTTGGCATAATCTTCCGATTTATAGCCGCGGTTTTCGCCCTCTACTCTGCCATTTTCTTCTTCAAAAACGGCGAGGCAGCCTTTCCGAGGATGAAACGGAAGGTCGCTGCAGCCATCCTCTTCGAGGGGCTTTATTACCTCACTTATATCCCATCCGTGATCTTAGGCTTCGCATATCCAATCGCAGCAGCCCAGAAATTATGGTATTTCGAGCCTTCTCCTCCCTGGGTCATAACATTCATGATAGCAGGCGTATCCTGCCTTGCCATGGTCGTTGTCATCGTCCCGTCCCTGTTCAAGCTGAGGGCGAAAATAGTCCATGGATCCGCTTCAGACATCGCCAAGTGGGCTTCCATCACAGGCCTATCCTACCTGTTTGTAATGTTCTGGCTAAACTACTCCATTGCGTGGGCATGTACACTAGTTTATTGGCCGGAAAGAGCCCAGCTTGGAATCGAAATTCTTTATCGACCCCACAACATGATAAGCTTCCCCCTAACCATCATAGGGTTGTTGATTATATCCTTGGCTTGTATAAAGACTTTGATGCCAGCTATAAAAGGAAACACTTCAGAGGTTAACCTGAAACATTTAGGCTTGGTTATACTGGCGTTGGGCCTATACTTTCTCATAACGCTTGTACTATACTATGCCGCTGGCGGGTATCACGCTGAACCAACAACCTGGATGGAGCTTTCATCCCCGTTTCATAATCCTGATTTCTGGTGCTTCTCGCTGATCTTTCCAGGGGCTTATTTGGCCACGGCAAAGCTTTAGAAATAGCTGCTTCAACTCTTTCCTCTATTTTCCTATTAAAAAGGAAGGGAGAGATAATCAAGCTCTTCTTATAATCAGCCAGTACCAACTGAAAACTTTGGCGATCATTGGTATTACTATGCTATAGATTATCAACGCAACATTGCGAGACATGCCAAGCCAGCTACTAGGAAGACGCTCAACCATGGAGCTTAGGATTTTGGTCCAAAATTAAGGTTTTACAAACATTTAGAAATTTTGACGCAAAGGAATCCAAATGTTAAACGGTATACTAGGAGCTTTTCTTTGCTTTTAAACTGATTAATTTAAAAAAAAGGTGGTTTGAGATTCTCAGCTCATTCTTCTAGGGGTTATGCCGTACCAGCTGAACACTTTAGCGATTATTGGTATTACGACTCCATATATTACTCTGGGTAGCAGGTTAATGAACAAGTTATAGTGAATGTCTGTAACCATTCCGAATGGTGAAATCAGCTGTGTCCATAGTAGAAAAAACCCCCCAATGATTCCTGCCGTGAGCCCCGCAACTAGCATTCTTTTGAAGTTAAAACTACCCTTGTTTAATGCTCCAGATATATAACCCGTCAGCATGGCGCATATTACGTATCCAAGGTTGCTAATGTCTCCGATCATACCTTCAGGCGTAAATGCTTGGGAAGCCGCAAAGACGTCGTTCACGTATAGTGCATAAATGCTGCCTAGAAGAAAGCCTGAAGCTCCGCCAGCCCACTGATTCCAAATCAGTCCGAACAGCATTGGAACACCTATTATGAGAATCGCCTCGCCAAGTCCATCCACAATTATAGACCTCAAAGTAGGATCAAGGTTTGGACCTAAATAGAATGGAAAAATCACTATTACTACAGCCACTATGCATGGCACTATAACCCCGTACAAGATGTCGCTTGGTTTAAATTTTTCTTCACTCATTTGTTTGAACCTCCCTATTTTTGGATTATTTATTTTGATGTGTATTAATAATTTTTGTTTCCAAGACGACTATTATACCTTGAAATGGAAAGAAAAATCGATGCCCTCAAGCTCCTCCCTGAAGAAGCTTTAACTAGCAGGAGGCAACGATTATTTTAGATTTCTATTCCCTTTTCTCTGTCAAGCCAGCCTCCCTATATAACTGGATGTATTCTGCAAAAGAAAGAAACTGGAAAGTCTTATAAATTAATTCTTTTAACATAAAGGAAACAAGGTTTAGATTAAAAGGAGTTTGTGACTGGAAATGTCTAAACCAAAAGAATATTCTTGGATGACCAAAGATAAGTTGATGGGTTATACTCTAATTGCGCTTGCTATCCTTGCGGCTGTTACAGTTGCTCTTTGGTGGCCAGTAACCTACGCTGGTTGGTCTTTAGGACTTACACTGGCTGTTACATGTATAATCGCCGTCGTGGTTTCGGTTGTTCTTGACTATTTACTTTCGTTGTTGATGAAGGATAAAGGTCCGTTGAACACTGTGTCTGCGGCTGTCTTTGGTTTGATTGTTGCCCTTTCATACTCTTTAGGCATACCTGCTATGTTTAGTGTCGAAGTATTACCATTGGTGGCTCCTCAAGCCTTTATTTACGTTGCTGCCATCGCCGCTGTGGGAATGATCGTGTTCAAGAAGCTTCAAGGTCTGCTCGGCAGAAAATATGTGAATCCAGCTGCAACTGCTAAGCTTCTAGTTTTGCTTCCATTCTTATACCAGATATTAGTGCCTGAAGATCACTTAAGCTATATACCTACCTTGGCGGCGCCGCTGGGCTATGAGGGTTTAACATCTTTTGCAAGCTACTTGCAGTCCTGCTTCGGCAATCCAATATTGCTTATGGAAGGCGTGTACACTCTTCCGCCATCGCCTCAAGAAATGTTCTGGACTCTGTTTGTGGCTAAATATCATGGTTGGCCTGGTGGGGCATCAAGCATTGCAGTTATACTTGTTGGCATAGGCCTGTTTATTATCGCCCGCAGGTACATTAAATGGAGAATAACGCTGTCATATCTCGTTGCAACAGTGGTGTTTTCTTTGGTTATGTGGGCTGTTTACGGTGGAGACGTTCTTCTTAGACTTTGCTTCCACTTGTTCGCTGGGAGTTCAATATTTCTGGCGTTTTTCATGGCTACTGATCCCGCAACCACACCATTAACAAAACGTGGGCAATGCATTTTCGGCTTAGGTCTAGGCGTGTTAACTATACTGATTCAAACCTACATGAACTTTCTTGGCGGTTCAATTTTAGCTTTAGTGATTATGAACTTAACTTCGCCATTGCTGGATAAGACAGGACTACTAAAACCCACAGAAGAGAAATTGGAAAAGAAACTTCCGAAAGCCCAGCTATTTGAAACCGTTAAAACCAGCGCGTGTATGCGCTGCGGAGCTTGCATGGTTGTCTGCTGCCATAATCTAAGTCCAATTTTAATAAAGGAAGCGTTTGACAAAGGAGAAACAGAGACGCTGAAGAAACTGCAAGCAAACCTTTGTGATGGTTGTGGAAACTGCAGTTTCGTCTGCCCCGCAAGGATTGACCTAAAAGGGTTTACCCTTAGGGCAAAAGCTTCATTGCGCACTGCAAAAAGCTGAAAACTTTTCTCCTTTCTTTTTATTTGTTCCATGAAAACTTAAAAGTTAACCATATTGACCATACGCTGAAACTATGACTGTTACGTTTGAGGCGTAAGCAGTTGTTTTTGCGTCCACAACCAACGATGAAATAATTGTTCTTGTGGGCCAAATGTCTAACCAGTCATCGCTGCTTAACCATTTTGTGCCAGCCTCGTTGAAGCTTATCTCTAGATGTTTGGAGAAGGAGTCATCAATGAACTTGAACCTTAAGCGGACGTAAACGGTTTCTTCAGTGGAGAAATTGCCTTTAACTTGCACTTTTACATTTAAGGAGCTTATGGAAAGGGACACGTGAGGAACTGCGCCTATTTCTTGTAGCTCACCATAAGCATTGTTCACTCCCAATGGAACAGCTATGTTTTCTATTTTGAAAGAACCGCTGGAACCGTAAAGCCATTTGCCGTGGGGGTTATAGATACGACCTGTTAGATTTCCGCAGAAAACAACACCATAACCTAAAATCGGCGGGTCAGAATCTTTGCCCAGTGCAATACCATATATATTTTGCGGGTAATTGGCGAAAGACTCGAAAACAACATTTTGCATTAGCGTGTTGAGCATGCTTCCCTCGACAAGAATGCCCATCTGGTTATGCTCAACTACGCCGCCCATCCAAATTCTTACATTTTGGATTAGTCCCTCATTAAAATCAGCCTCAGGTTCCACATGTATACCTATAGAGCCCTCTCTTCTCAATTCAAACCATGCGCCTCTTATCTCAGTGTTTGCGTATGATTTAGTTCCATTACTAATTGGTTTTCTGAAAACTATTCCCCTTTGCACGTTTATGAAATAGCAGTGTTCTATAACTGTGCATTCAGTCCAACCATTTGTGTTTGAAAGTACTATGCCATCCCAAGAGTCAATGAAAATACAATTTTTTATGGTTGTCATAAAAGAATTCTCTATAAATATGTTGCCATCAATTATGGTTAATCCCTCTATAGAATTGTATTTAGAATATTCCCAACGATCACCTGCTATAATCAAGGAATTGCCATTAAGATTCAGCCTAGCGCCGTTGCTAACAATATTTACACCTGTAAGGTTTTGCAGCCGGATACTGCTTGAAACATTATACTCAGCCGCCTTAATGAACACTTTCAACTCGTCATTCTTCAGTATTAAACTAAGGACTTGTGAAAGCTCATTCCCGATAAAATCTACTTGCCCCGTTGTCCCATTCTTGACTTTAATATTTGCTGCATCGGCATAAACAATGTAATCATAATCTTCTACTTGGCTTATATTCCTAAGAAATAAAATTTGGTTCAGATTCCAAAACAGCAAGCTCAATATAACAACAACTGCAAAGAAAACAGCAGCGTACTTCGCAAATCCCTTGATGGGGCCCAAAGACACCCCTCCATTTTTGCATATAAGAATAATGCACCAATTTATTAGTTTGGATAGTTTTATTTACATAGAACATTACAAGAGGAAAGCTTGAGAAAAAAATTTATATCGAAAAAACAATGTTTCATTAGCTATCGTGATATAAATGAACACCAGTAAAGCTCCTTTATACATGATTACGTGGCGTTGCACACGAAGATGCGTAGGTAATTGCCTATATTGTAGCTTTAACCCAGAATTAAAGAACACAACAGAAGTAAACACGAAAGAAGCTTTTCGTATCGTAGACCAAGTTTATGAATTTGGGTCTCCATGGTTTGGAATAAGTGGAGGAGAACCCCTATTAAGAGAGGACATCTTTGAAGTTGTAGCCTACGCCAGAAAAATAGGATTTGAGGTAAGCCTAATTACTAGCGGTTTTGCATTTGACGAAAAAAGGTTTGAGGGACTTGTTCGAAACGAGGTGCATACAGCGATTAGCATAGATGGACCCAAAGAAGCTAACGACAAAGTTAGGGGAGTTGGAAGCTACGATAAAGCCTTTTACGCCTTGAAAAAACTTTCAGAGGCAGGTATATTAGACTGCTTAGTGGTCACGCTAAACAAATATAATTACAAGTTTGCAGAGCACCCGATAAAGTTGGCTGAAGAATACAATGCAAGAATGGTGGTTTTCCACAACCTTGTGCCCGTTGGAAGAGCCCAAGTAAACATGAACGAGTTGGCACCCTCCCCTGAAGAATATGAATGGACCTTTAACCAAATTTACGATTTATCAAGGGAATATGAGGGAAAAGTTCACGTGAATGTTTATGCACCCTTTTATGCAAGGATTGTGCGCCAAAGGAATCCCACAGACTTCTGGGAATGGTTTATGAACCGTTATCTTGGAAAATGCACAATCGGTGGAAATTACATAAGCGTTACGGAGAACGGTGACTTCAGATCTTGCGGTTTCCACGAAGGATATAGACTTGGAAACGTTAGAAACAAAACCATAAAGCAATGTTGGGATGAACTTCAGCAGTCAGAATTCCACCTTAAACTTCGCGACAAAAGCAACCTGAAAGGTAAATGTGGGGTTTGTGAATACAGGGAGATATGTGGAGGCTGTAGAACACGGGCAGAATTCTATACTGGTGACATATTTGCCTCTGACCCCGCATGTGCCTATATTCCTAAAGTCTTGCGCGAAAAATCTGAAATAAAAGGGTAAAATATTAAAATTTGCTTTTTTATTATAATTTTACAAGTTTATTTTAGCATTTGCAAATTCCCAAGCGATGTTTATTCGCCATACGTCACCCAACTTAGTCAGCCTTATTTCGTTATCGGTAACTTCGATTAGTCCCTTTTCCTCGAGTCGTTTAACTTCGGCTGGAAAAACTTCATCAGGGAATCTACCAAATTTCTCCTTGAATTCCGCCTTGTTCACAGGTAAGCGAAGGTAAAGACGCTCCATTACTTTTTTAATCATATCCTCGTAGGTGGATTTGTGGATTTTAGCTATTGGAAATACTCCTTTGCCTACAAGGTCAATGTATCTGTGTACATTCTCAATGTTTTGATAAGAGTACAGCCCTAGATAACCCATGAAACATCCAGCCCCCGTTGTCA